>OLPF01000108.1_pt1 | contig 95037 bp, 88 predicted proteins | sample 1673121 | NCBI WGS metagenome assembly OLPF01 (sample SAMEA3136756, study PRJEB25190) | human gut metagenome
ATTCACTTTCTTCTGTGCAATCGCTGCGTTTCAATTCCTGCATAGCCCACATTTCAGCCAGAAGATCCCATGAACGATCTTCCAGACTACGATTTTCGGAAAAATCCTGTTTCTTTTTCATAAAATATCCTTCCGCTGTGTGGCAATTTTCTGTAAGTGACGCTTAGCACGGTGTAGAGCTACTCGGGCCGCCTGCTCTGTAGTACCTAACTCAAGTGCGATCTCTCGATATGATGGATATCTCCCTTGGGCGTTATTACAAAGAGCTGGACAAGATTCTGTTGAAGAAGGGTGAGACTCCTTCCGGCGTTGAGTTTCTGACTGAGATGGAAATCCGCACGCTGTTTGAACAACCCGACACAGCTACGAAGAAAGGCGTTCGGGATCTGCTTCTGATGATTATGTTGTATGATACCGGAGCGCGGATACAGGAATTATTGAATGTAAAGATTTGCGATGTCCAGTTTGCCAAGCCGTCCACTCTGCGGGTTCTGGGAAAGGGCGGTAAATACAGATTTATTCCTGTTATGCCCAAGGCAGTGGAACATTTGCGAAGGTATTTGGCTTTATTCCATCCCGGCAAGAGCGATTACGCGCATGAATACCTATTCTATACCGAACGGAGAGGGATTCGTGCGCCAATGTCAGATGACAATGTGCGGAAGTTGTTGCGGTTGTATGCTAACAGCGCACGGCGCGCTTGTCCTTCTATACCGACCAATCTGCACCCACACCACTTCCGCCACAGTCGAGCGATGCATCTTTACCAGCACGGCATGGAGCTTGCATTGGTTTCGCAATGGCTGGGGCATGCAAACCTGGAGACTACTCTGATTTATGCCCATGCAGATACTGAGATGAAACGCAGAGCGATTGAAAAGGCGTCCTCTGATATTTGTGAGGTCAATGCCAGGAGTGCTGTACCAGATGTGTTGGATGATGACACGCTCAAGCGCCTGTACGGGTTGCGGTAAATTGCATGTAGTTATGCCGACTTCTGGCATTGGGTTGGATTGTTTTGCCTCATACCGCAAAATATTATACCGACTTTTCTGCTCGCAGCTATTGCGTTTTCTCGGCTGTGCAGACTTGTCGGTATAACATTGGAGTCGGTATAACCGAACGTATACTGGTCACGTTATAAGCGAGCTGTATTGTTAAGATGCTGCATTTAAAGCACAGTCTTCACTCATAAAAGACTTGCTTTGATATGCGATTGAGTTCCTGAATGCATTTATCTAATGAGATGTTATCAGAAAAATATCGAGATGTGTAGGATAAGAGTACGCTGATGCTTTTTTGGTTTTGAAAACCGAAATAGTCAGATTCATCATTAAATGTGAGATATTGTGCAAGCTGCTGATAGCGCTCACTTTCTTGAGATGTAACCAAGAACCTATCAGACTCATCCATTAGACGCAGTTGTAATTTCTCAATTTGGTCTTGTTCTGACTCAGAGAGTTGTCCTTTCCCCAATAGTGAATTTAATTCATCTAAAGTGTCCATATGATACTTTAACCAATATGGATTTTCAATAGGAACAGAAACATTTGCGGTAAAACGGATGCGCTGATTATCAGGCATAGACTGCAGAACAGTTTCTAGAAATAAAATGGCCTCTTCACGATGAATCGAATATGGATTTATGACAAACATTTGCATGTCACCACGCAAGATTGGCAAAGAGTCTTTATCAAATCGCGGTTCAGGAATCGCAATAAATCGATGTGCTAAGTCCGCTGGACTACCAATATTTTCAGGAGTTTCATTTAATAACGTAGGCATAGATAAACGTTCATTCCACTGATCTTCATCTTCGGGCTCATCATTTTTTACGGGTAACTGATAAACTAACGCTAAACACTCACGAAAAGAGGATGTGTTAAAATCCAGTGGCGCATTGCCTGTTTCATAGTATGAAATGTAAGAAAAGAGGAGCGTGCGCATTACGTCATCTTGTGTTTGCCCAGCATACGATAAATTATATGCGTCTACTAATTGATCATTCTGTTGCCACATAAGCATTAAATTTAGATAATCCTGCCAAGTTGTAAGCGCCGAGGATGGGAACAATTCATTCCATAAGTTTTCATTTAATCCCCACTCATTTGTTGTGAGATTATATGGTACGGCGATTATTCCTTCATCATTTGATATACAAGATTGAATTGCTGGGTACCACGTGTTGACTTCTTGCTCAATGATAGAAGATTTAAGTACTGGAAGATAATGCTTGCTTTTTAATGCATCTAATCCCATACTGACAGTAATTGCATAAATATCTATTGAAGAATCCTCGGTGAGCAGAAAAGATACAAATTTTTCCTGTGAATCAAAAAGAGTATCACATTCTTCTAAATGAATATCTGGATACTCCGTTTCAAAACACGTAATCGCATCAGGAACAGCGGACAAATCCGAAATCTTGAGGGTTATTTCTGCATTAGCTGATTCGACGAAGAGCATTACCCAAAAAGAAATGAGAAATATTTTTCTTAGCATTTATCTATCCTCCACAAAAGCAGTATAGTGGCGGTTACGCCATCCTATAGGCGAATCTTGTGCTGGTATAGTAGATGATAAGGTTATCAACCATCCATACGTTCCATCATTTATTTCGGACATGTCCCACGCAGATCGGATTGACGTAATAGTATAACTACCAGATTGCAATAAATGCTGAATGCGAGAATTACTGGTATATGAGTTGAGAAATAACGTAAGTGCAGATTCCCAAGAGAGTTTATGTTCTACAGCCGTATCATTCTTTTCAATATCCATATAGGATAATTTCATGCCTAGCAAATTCCCATCTGTAGAATAGTAAAATTGAGCACCGGGGTTTTGCGTAAGCAGATTGTCATGGCCTGTAAGTTCTAAGTCTCCATTATAATGAGGTGTTTGGAAAAACGGGATCACACTTCCATCATCTGTTGACAGAAGAAGCCATACCTCAATTATTGCATCTGAAGGAAGCTGGTCAAAATATTGTTGTGAAAATCGAAATGTTGATATTGAATCTCCATATACTATATAAGTACAAGACAGCGGAACAGACGAAACTGCTAAACCAATCGATTCACAAAACGACTTGCTGCGTTGAAAAGCACTAGTCAACTCCTGTGTATTAAGTGCTAATGAATAAGGATTAACTGACGGATATGGATCAGAAGGGAATTGAAAGTTATCCTGTTTGACAGAAAGTTCAATGCCATCCCACGTTTGATGAAACATTGGAGATGTTTCCGGAAAGAATTTCACTAACTGTTCCTGTATATGTTTTGTATCTATGGTGCGAGCTTTGTATTTAACATATCCACTAGTTTGGAGCCTATCATCTAATAGTGCATCTACGGGAAAGGAAAAACCGTTTATTTGTAATTCACCTATTACATGTTCCGAATTCTCCATAGTTAGTTGTTCGCACTGGCTAGAACTCGGTGTGATTGTAAGTGGCAACAAAATGAAAAGAACAATTAAAAATTTTTTCATAAGAAAACTCCTTTTTCTAAATGGCCGAGAGTATTTCCACAAACAGTTTGGAAATACCCTCGGCCCAGAACATTAATAAGGCTGCCAATCAAAAAGGCAATACAAACCACATTCTGTTACGTCACGTGTTGAAGAGTTGTTTTTACAGGCTACGATTTTATACTCTCCTTTAGATTTTGATAGTGGAGCATATGAATTAAATGTATAACCTGCTGTTTCATTATGAGAAGCACCAATTCCAGTCATAACGTGTTTTCCAGATACCTGCCTACTCACTGTACGACTATATACATAGACAGCAATATCATTTCCTTCATAGGGATAACCACCGCCAATATCTACATCATAGTCCATTTGCTGTAGATAGCAATGCCAACGCTGCGAAGATGTACCTGATGGACGCTTGAAGTAAGTGGAAGGACCATACGCATTCTTATCGCCAGGAATGACAATTCCAGTATTTCTTGCATAGACCGGACCCGCAAAAGCAGTTATGCAAGGCAATACAAACAGGATCGTGCAGAGTACCACTGAGAAAATTCGATGCTTATTCATCAATCATATCTCCTTATCTAAAAAGTGGTGGACTAAAAACAGTTAATGGAGCTTTTACTACTGCAATGGAACCACAACCTTTCTTTTAACTCGATTTCCCTTAACTAATGCCACTATATAACATATAACGGCACTGGTTGAGAAGAGGACAGCTAATATAGCAATCTCTTGGTAGTGCATTTCTGTCTGGGGATATTCTACACAAGATAAAATGCTATGTGCAAACGCTGCTACTTCATTGGTAGCAGGAAATGCCAGTATTACAAACGATATAGTACACAGCACGATAGCAGAAACGAACTTATCTCTGCAACAAATATATAATGCGTAATATACGTAGCAAGCAGATGAACTTAGGATCACTAATTTTATATAGAATGAGATAATAAAATTCAAATCAAAACTTGAAGCAATGATACTTTGAGAGCTACAAACTGATACTGCTATTCCGGAAAATATATAGATAAATACAGAAGCAGAAACATATAGTAAAACATTCAGCAGAAGCGATATAACTTTCTTAAAGCCATATATATTTACTTCGTTGAGCATGTCAATGACATATATTATTACTGTGTTAGCAATTAAGAGCAATTGAAAATATGAAGTATAATCTGTATAGCCTTCAATATAAGGTGGACTCATAGATAAAAAGTATGTATCAATCGCGGTAATTTCTCGCTGAAATATATACGGATTGCATAAAATGCTTAATATTCCAAGAGTTATTACGATTGCAACATTTGAAAGTTTTGCTGTTTTTGATTTCAACCGACTGATTGCCTTAATGATTATAAATAAAGCAGCAATCGCAACTATATTAATGATGTGCTTTTCAATGATATTTAACGATGAGCCCAGCCATGTATAAGTAGAACAATATGGCTTGCATTGCCCAATTCCAATTTCCGGGAATATAGTGTTTAGCGCAATATAAATAGTACATCCTAGTATTCTGCCTTGAACTATGTCGTTGCAGACAGCCGATAATAAGAGGTAAACCATATTCCAAACGACTGCGCTAATGCAGAGACTTAGAGCAACTTCAAGAATATAGGGGATTCCATGAAGTGATTTAGCAAGCAAATTAGTTGTTTTTCCCACAGACAACTCAACGTATGTTCCGGGATTTCCGTGTGATAAAAGAAAAGATAGAATTAATGTTAAGCAATATGCAACAAGCACAGGTATTACTGGACGAAGAATGTGATGCAGTTTGAACTCCTCTGCTTGTAGCTGAGGCTGTTTGCAACATGCAATAGCAACTGGATAGCATATAGGGAATATTCCAAAATCAAACGGGCTGAATTCTAGATAGAAAAATCCAATTTCTTTAGTGAATTTTCGGTCAAATAGGTATCCAGAATGTTCAATAAAAAATGCAACCAAAAGGATTAATACCGAGCAAACAATGTCTGTATATTGTAGGACTCGACGGAAACTATCAGTCGTCTCTGAGCGCTTATTATTATCCGACATATACGCTCCTCTTTTCATGGATATATTCTCGCTTTATTTTTATAGGGTAAATAAGAGCAACAAATAGGATCGCACATAAAGCCAACAAATATATTAGCTTCTTCTTCATAATATGCCTTTCTAAATTTTCTGATATTATTTCAAATTTGTGATGCTATGGAGATGGGTAGATATAGTTATGGTATGACCTTGCAAAACAGTACAGCCTTTGTGGCTGTGTCGCTCCCCAGCGAGTTATGCAAGGCTTTTTTCTGCCTGTCTATAGGCAGCGACCGATACTCTCCAATGGAATCACCCCTTTCAACTGCTGCTTTTATGCTACTGCAAATGCAGCAACTATTCTCTTAAATTTCTTATCAATAGCTAAGTACTGAGGATGTAGCACTTTAAGGAACACTTTTAATAGCCGATGTTGCCGAAGTATTTTCCCCTGCAACCGTACCATATGATACAACTTTGTAAGTTCCTGAGCCAACGCTTGTCGATTTACTCAGCTTCGCAGTTGCGCCGCCTGCTGCCGACGCTGTCCATGAAGCAACTTGAATCCATGCATTGCCACTCTGTTTGTACAATACAACTCGTAATGAGCAATCTACAGGCTCTGATGGTGCAACGCTACCGCGACAGTCAGCAGTACCCCCAGATATTCCAAGGTAGGCCGTAATTCTCGATGTATGCTTGTAACGTAAGATGCTCGGCGCCTCTGCAAAGCAAAGGCACGTTACACTCAGCAGGCAGACAACAGACAACAGCATTACCAGAATTCGAGCTTTTTTCCTAGTCATAAGGTATCCCCTCCTTTTCCTTTCACTAATAGAGAGTCCAAATCAGCGGAGTATGTTACAGCGATTTCCATTTATTTTAAAATTTCTACTTTTTCTGCAAAGCAAAGTGCGTCTGCTTCTGAGTATCCCGATACCCCCAGCATCAAAATTCGGTTGCCTTCTTGCCAGTACACTGTAATTCGGTCGTTTTTCCTGAACATCTTTGCGTTTTGCCCATGAATTGAAGCATCGATGTTCTCTGCACCCTCTGTGTCTAGGTTGACCGTTCCCTCAGTGTACTCACTAAAAGTAAATACGGGGAATGCACTCCCGTCCCGACCATAGTCCGCAACATATCCATCAACTTCTTCGTAGGAATCGAGCAGGACCAGCCCCTGAGGAACTAGGGTTGGATAAAACAACCCGTGCCATTCGCTGGGGACCTCCACGGGACGCTCTCCTTCTTGGCCTATCTGCAAGCTCGTATATTCTGGTGTAATACTGATCAGCAACTTCAAAATTTGGATCCGCACATTGGCACTTGAGGCCACGGCTATTCCCATACCTAAGCAAAAAACTGACAACACAATCGCAGCTGCTTGAACAAATTTTCGGACAAGCTGCTTACGTCTTTTGCCGCCATGGAAAGTGCTCATATACTGATCGATTTGCTTCATATTATAGGTATCATACTTGGAAAAGAACGCCTCCATCTCTTGCCGCTGAAATTCACTTTCTTCTGTGCAATCGCTGCGTTTCAATTCCTGCATAGCCCACATTTCGGCTAGAAGATCCCATGAACGATCTTCCATGCCGCGATTTTCGGAGAAATCCTTTTTCTTTTTCATAGAATATCCTTTCGCTGCATAGCAATTCTTTGTAAATGGCATTTAGCACGGTGTAAAGCTACACGGGCCGCCTGTTCTGTAGTGCCTAATTCAAGTGCGATTTCTCGATACGCCATCTTATCGATATGCCTCATCTGAATTAGAATACGCTCTTTTGATGATAGTGCATCAAAGGATTCCAGCAGCAACATGGCGTCGCTATGGTCAAAGACCGTCTGGAATGGATCATTGGCATCCGGAATCTTTTCAATATCATTCTCGGAACAGGAATAATCGCATAGCGCATCATCACGATTCTTCTTCATAATCATACGCCTACAGACATTCCCAATTATAGAGAGTACATATGCCTTCAAATTGTTACAGTTCTCCGGCCTGATTTTTTCCACGTGCTGGCAGAGATTTTTGAGCGTAGTAGAAATCGCATCTTCGATATCTGCTTCATTTGAGCCAAAATAGTGCCTTGCTATTCTATACATTAGGAATCGGTAGTCTATATAAACTCGAATTATTAGATTCCGATCGTCTTCGTTTCTTATGAAGAGGATCGATATTGGGAGTATTACGCCGCAAGCTTGAACAACCTGCTCTAAATTATGCACCATATTCGCGCTCCTTTTTGCGATAATTCTTTCCTTCTGAAGTAAAAATCCTAGAACAACATTAGTTCCTCCTTGTGCTGCAATACTATACTCACATTTATATAGTGCATGAGCAGTGCCAAAAGCACCTCAAAAAATTTTTTTATAAAAACTTTTTGATAAATCACCACCAGCAGGTATTATACACCATCTACAGGGTTATCCTCAATAGGCCGACTTTTCTTTATAATGTGGCTGTACCGAAAGGTGTTGATATATATCTATAGGTGAGCTTGCGCTGTTAGCACAGAGCTCCTGAAGGAAGGTTTATGAAGAAGCAGGCGGATTACCGAGAGAATCTTCGCCAGCTGCGTGAAGATATAGATTGGAAGATATTGGGTAGTCATATGCAGGAAGCGCGTAAGCAGAGCAAATTTACGCAGGCGCAGATGGCAGAGCGCATGGGGATTAGCCCTAATTACTACAGTGGCTATGAGAGTGGAGATAAGCACATCAATCTGACCAGATTGATCCAGTTTATCGTGATTACTCAGGTACAGCCCGACTACCTACTGAGGGGGACGCACCCAAACTATCCTGCGGAACTTAACACGCCAGTATGCGTTTCCGAACAGCGTATTAAGATAGGACACATTCTTGACCAATGCTCCAAAGAAACGCTTGATATACTTATTGTGCTTGCACAGGCGCTGCTGGAGCACCAAGGCAGAAAATAATGCAGGGAAAGAGGTCTGTCAAAATGCAGGAAGAGCAATCTCGGCAATTGCAACTGCTTTATGAGCAATACTATGATACAATCTTCCGCTATTGTCAGGTCATCGTCCACTATCAGCCTCAGTATAATCCATTGATTGAAGATTGCGTACAGGATGCCTTTATCAAGGCTATTGAACATCCTGAAAAGTTTCGTGCTTCACTCAATCCGGCGGGCTGGCTTGCCAAAGCCGCAAGCAACAAACTACGCAGTAACCTAGCTCGCGAGGACCGCCGCACTAAAATCTTACCTTTTATAAAGCGTGAGCTTCAGGAGAGTGTAGACCTTTTTCATACAGAGTACGACTTGCTACTGGATAAAGAAATAATTCAGGAAAAATTGCTTCATATATATGAGCTACTCACCGAGCGTGAGAAGCTGGTATTTCATGCTGTCTTTCTGGAAGGCAAAAGCATAAAGAGCTCCGCTACATCAACCGGCCTATCTGTAAATTCTGTACGCGCGGCTGTTTTTCGGATACGGAAACGCGCGCTTTCTCAAAATATATTTTTGATTTTGGCTTTTCTGAGGTGCTATTTTTACTTTTCACGCACTATATAAGTGAAAGGAGGAACATTCGCATGGAAGATGGCAACCTGACCCCTATGGAGTCAAAAATATTGGCAGCCATCGATGATGGGACCCTAACGAAAGAAAAACTGGAGAAGGGGGTATGCGCACTCATTAAGATGGAGCTGGAGCAGAACGAACATCCTGCAAATAGGGAGTTGATTTCAGCTTGTGAGAGCCTGCTGGAGAAGATACATCAGACGAGTTATACAAGTAATGCACAGGAAAGCAGGAAAACTGTCATGACTCGTCTTGAGCAGCGTGCCAAGCGGAAGTCCACTATGCAACACGCTGGACGTATTGCTGCTGTACTCATACTGGCCTTTACTATAGGATTCACGTCAGATTTGCTGAGAAATCGGCAGGTTTTGAGCGGGCAATCTACTGTGGATGAACAGCAGTATATCGTAACAGGTAAGCGCGAAATCGATGGCGTGTTTATACAAGATAGTTTGGCAGACATGCAGGGTAGCATTCTGAACAGCAGGGAATTAGATGAGATTGTCGATGTGTTGGGCATTGAACCGGAAGTACCAACATGGTTGCCAGAAGGATGGCTGCCTAAACGATACAATGCTTCCAGTTCCAAATATCTATCGTCTCTAAAGCTAATTTACGCTAATGACAATAGTAAATACTTGCTCCGATACACATTGTCAATCTATGCCACGGCAGATGATGCTGCTGTCGCATTTGAGCAGAACAAAGCAGGATTTAATAAATTAGTCAATAACACGAAGGTCTATCTTTGCATTAATGAAGAAAATACAATTGCAGTATGGTTGAAAGAGAATATCTGCTATAGTTTATCTGGTCCAATCGATCTAGATAACATCATGCAGATAATAGAATCACTTCAGGAGCGTGAATAAATTTGAAATTGAAACGATTTGGCATTACCCTGTTGAGCTTACTTCTGTTACTTACCAGCATTGTACCGGCATATGCTTTGGAAGGCAGAGCAAGTCCCGTCTTTGAAAGTGGCTACGTTATCACTGATTCATCTCTGTACACAGAATTTGGTGCATCCACACATAAAGATGTCAAAAATTTGTACGTTTCTTCTGTCACCCTTCAGGAAATGGACGGAAAGGGAAACGTTCTTTCATCCAAAGCTTTGGCTGCTCCTACAGAAAAAGTCCATGACAACTGTGATATTACTGTATGGAAGACTTATAGCGCGACATCTGGGAAAAAGTATCGTATAAAAGCTGTTTTCTATGCGGACGGCTACTACATTACTCGCTATTCTAATATTGTAACCTATCGATAAGACCTTTCATCATTTAGCAGGCACTCAAACAGTGCCTGCTATTTTTGTACGCATTTTTAAGAAAATGAATAGGAGGCTTCTAAAAATGCTCTGTCTCAAAGGCGGGGCCACATTTACTGCATACTCGTAGCCCGCCTGTCCTTTCTGCTTCGATTAAAGAACCGATGCAGAAAGGATATAAAAAGGATGCTATTCATTTCATTGCTCAAAAGGACCCCTTTGCACAAAATTTTTTTCTTTTTCTATTTCGCCGAAGTGGGCGGCGGAACCGAAGCGTATGATGGATTTGGGCGAAGGGAGGTGAGCGCAGATGTCAAATTGGGAGCGCAGATGGCGAATTCTGATGGTGTTGCTTCGAGAGCATCAAATTAAAGTGAAAATGCTATCAGCAGAGCTTGAAGCTGCTGACAGCACCATACGCGCCGATTTGGCACAGCTGGCGCTCAACTTCCCGCTGGAAAGTCGGCGAGGCCCCAATGGTGGGTATCGCCTTTCTACCCAACCGCCATTTGCGAAACATGCTAGTTTTCTTGCTTTGCTCATGGCAGATCTAGAACGTGCTGGGAGGCTCAATCAGCAGCAGGAGCAGTTAATGCAAGAAGCAATTCTTGCATTGATTGCCTTCCAAATTGATGAGGCTGTACATCTGCCATATAGGCAGTAAGCACTTCAAAACGTTCTGGATTGCTGCACCTTGACAAATGCATAGCGATTCACAGGTACGTTCCCGCATGGCGGAGCGAGAAGCAGGGCGACGCGATGACGATTGTTTTCGAGCGACCACCGTATCCTGCAAACCTTGCTACGGCAAGCAAGGCGCGACGATTCCGTGCGGGCATCATGATACTTCCACTACGGCCTCCCACTGACTGGCGGAGGAGACTCTGCGGCATACGCAAGCGAAAGCGGCGGTGCAGGCAGGGCTATGAAGCGGCTACGCCAGCCGCTGCCTGTGAACGCATTTTCAGTGCCGTTTGCGCATCCCTTCGAACATGCTTGCGCAAATATGTTCGCTGTGGTAAAATAAAGCTGGAATCACAGCATCCCCATGCTGCGTATTCTACAAAGGAGGCGGGTGCCCATGTCCTTGCAAGACACCGTAACCAAGCAGTATGTGTCTGACCCGAAGGTCTTTGCGGATGCGTTTAATTACCTGATTTACAGCGGTAGACAGGTGATTCGGCCTGAACAGCTGACTGATCTGGATGCGACTCAGTTTGCAATTCCATATCGTGAAGATGAGGAAGGAAAACCGGAGTCAACACAGAAATACCGTGATGTACTGAAAACGCTGGCAGTTAAGACAGATGAGTATTGCACTTATCTGGTGCTTGGCATTGAAAATCAGTCCAATGTACATTACGCGATGCCTGTACGCAACATGCTGTATGATGCCATGCAGTATGAAAAACAGGTACGTCAGCTTGCAGCAGCGCACCGCAAGAAACACGATGCCGCAACATCTGATGAATATCTTTCCGGCATGAATCGGGAGGATAAGATTGCACCAGTGATTACGCTGGTCATCAATTTTGGCAGCAAAAGATGGGATGGCCCACTTAGTCTGCATGAGATGATGAACGAGCATCCTCCGGAAGTGCGAGCTTTTGTGCAAGACTACAAGGTGTTCCTAATCGATCCAATGGCAATGACTGACACTGATTTGGAACATCTGAACAGCAGCTTACGCGAAGTTCTTTCCTATATTAAGTATCAGCACGATCAAGAGCAGATGCAGCGGCTGCTGCAAGAAGATAATCGGTTTTCGGAACTGGAACGGAACGCAGCGTTGGTCATTCAAGCAACGACCAAGACCGAATTAAACATCAAGCCCAATGCGGAGGTGGTAGATATGTGCGAAGCTATTCGGCAAATGATGGAAAGCAGTAAGCAGCAAGGCGTACTACAGGGTATGCAGCAAGGCATGCAGCAAGGCAGCCGCGAGATGCAGCTTCAAATTGCACGTGATATGCTGAACGCAAATATGTCCGTGCAACAGGTAGCTGCGCTGACGAAGCTCACGTTACCCGAAGTGCAGCAGTTGCAAAAGGCTCGGAACTAACGTTTTCCTCAAAAATCATAATTTCCCCGAACGTCCTTCACTTTGAAGGGCGTTTTTTCATACCCATGAAAACGTTCGCAGGCCACGCTTGCACCGCAGGCGAACGCCTGCTATACTGATGGAGGTGTCCCCTATGAACCTTGATAACCGAAAAGAAGCGCAACCAACTGTGCAGGTGTCCCGCGAAATTACAACAACAAACGGCTGCAAGGTCACGCTCATGTTTGCTGAAAAGGAAGATCCCAATTTACAGCACGACGTGGCGGAGATGCTGCTTGCAGCCTTCATCAAGCGAAGGAGTATGTTGTATGAAGCGAGTGCTTTGCCTGTACAGAGTGTCCACCAAAGGACAGGTGGACAAGAAGGATGATATACCCATGCAGCGCCGGGAGTGCATGGCTTTCATTGAGCGCATGGAAGACTGGTGCTTCTATGATGAGCTGATGGAAAAAGGTGTCTCCGGCTACAAGGTATCCGCCAGCAAGCGCGATGCGATTCTGGAGATCCGTGCATTAGCCGAAAAGAAGAAGTTTGACGTGCTGCTGGTGTTCATGTTTGACCGTCTGGGCCGCCGGGAGGATGAAACGCCTTTCCTTGTGCAGTGGTTTATCGAACACGGCATTGAGGTCTGGAGTACCCGTGAAGGACAGCAGCGTTTGGATAGCCGCGTGGACAAGCTCTTGAACTTCATGCGCTACTGGCAAGCAGGCGGAGAAAGCGAAAAGACCTCCATGCGTGTAAAAGCAGCGCACACGCAAATGACCGCAGACGGCGTATGGCGCGGCGGCGCACGACCCTTCGGCTACAAGCTGACACATAATGGCCGTGTTGGGAAAAAGAATCGTCCGCTGTACGACCTCTCCATCGATGAAGTCGAAGGCCCCATTGTGAAAGAGCTTTTTTTTCTGGTCACACACGAGGGCTACGGCAACCTGCGCGCTGCAAATTATCTGAATGCGAAGTATCCCAACCTCGGCAAAGTCTGGACAGCACAGACGATCCGCAGCATGCTGAAGAACGTTCTGTACACCGGACGGATGCATATGAATGATACGCAGTCAGCGCCCATTGAATCACTGCGGATTATATCAGATGAAGAAATGCAGTTCGCCCAGTACGCACAGTCCCGGCGCATGACGCGCAAGAGCCTTCAGCCTGCACAGCAGGAAGAAGATGCCCAAGCGGAAGATACACCCACCAAGGCCAGCATGTACGGTGCAACGCTGCTTTCCGGGTTGTTGTATTGCGCTCATTGTGGACATCGTCTGATCGGCGGCTACTGCACAAAGCAGCGCGCCAACCATACCTACCGCCGCCCAATCTATCGCTGCTATAACGGCTCCGTCAAAGCCAAGGAATGTGACGGTCAAACCGTTTACTCCGCAGTGCGTATTGAGAAGGCGGTGCTGGAAGTTGTGCATCAATATTTCCAGACAATTTCTCAAACGGTAGACAGCGTATGGAAGGAGCAGGCGAGACTGCAACTGCGCAGCAAGCAGGGCGCACGGCTGAAAGCTGCTCAGGCAAATTACGCCAAGCTGGAAAGCCAGCAAGTGCGGCTGCATCAGGAAGTCCTGAGGTCACTGACTGGAGAAAGTGCCTTTGATACCGCACTGCTTAAGCAAATGCTGGATGAGAATAAAGCGGCGCTTGATGCTGCGGCGCAGGAGGTAGAAGCCTGCGAGGCAGACCGGGACAATGAAGCTGCCAAAGTGGAAATGCTGGCGACGCAGTACCGTCAAATTTCCGACTGGGCATCAGAATTTGATGCAGCTAATAATGACACACGGAAAATGATTCTGGCGCGGATCATTGAGAAAATCACCGTTGACAGAGACTATCGGCTGAACATCACATTCTTTGTGACCGCCGAAGCGTTCCGTCAGCAGGTCAGTCAAATGGAGCCGCAGGTGCACATCACGGAAGCAGAACGTTGTGTGACCATGCAGGCCATCTAAAAAATCTTAAAAAGTTGCGGACAGGAAACAAGTCACCTCAAAGGGCCGTGGGGATGCGTAAGTGATGCTTTGTTAGCGCGCGACATTCGCATTGTCGAGGCCAGGGGTTCGAATCCCCTATGCTCCACCAAACCGATAGGATTGTCAAAGTGACAGTCCTATTTTTGTATCCTTCGCAGAAGCGTAAGTTACATGCTATGGTTGTTTGGCAGCAGAAGTTTAGGACACCGTTTCGAAAAGGCGAAGCATGCTTGGCAGGGCTTCCTTGGCGGAGTAAAAGCATCCTACTTCATCCATGCTAAAGAGAAACAGCAAACCATGTCCCAGATGGAAATCGCATCGGATCTGTTGCCGGCATTTCCTCCCTGATTGATTGTTGAAAAATACACAAAGATATGCTCAAGAGATGTGCATGAAGCACCACAGAGGTTTATAACTAGACGGATAGCCAGGAAGAGAAAAGTGCTCCAAAAGGCTTGCTGTACCGAGGGTTTCACCGTCGGTACAGCATAGAGGTGCCAAGCACCAATCTTTTCAACCCTTCATATAGGAAATTCTGCAAAGGGCCTTGCCTGCGTCTGTACGAAAGATTTTTTCCATTGCTGACTGAATTGCTTCCATGCTCAGACCATCCTCGTAAAAATTCACCAGGAAGTCTGCTTCCACCAGAATTTGATAGTCTATGCCATCCATATCGGTATATGTGTGGTGATGGGCAACCAGATAACAGACCCGTTCAATGTCCGCCGCATCCAGGGATAAGTCCTCCAGCATCCTGCGGGCATACATGGGGCCTTCCTGTTCCTGCAATTTTCCCGTGCAGTGGCCATATTTTTCCTCTGCTGGCCGAATGCCGATATCGTGAACCAATGCCGCGCATTCGGTAACAAACTGCGTATGGGCGTCCAGATGCTCCTTTCGCCCAATGAGTTGTGCAAACCGGTGTACCTTGATCAAATGCTGAATGCGCTTCGGATCGTTTTGATTGAAGTACATCATTTTTTCCGTGATGAGATCCAGCATCTCTGTGTAGTTCATAGGTGGCTCCTGTTCTGCTGCCTTTAGCCTTCAGAGTTTGCCCCAATCAGTCCCCCGTTGGGACGTCTCCCTTTGTGCAGCGCGCTTATCTGAAAGCAATTATACAACATATCATCGGCGTTGCGCAAGGACGCCTGGGATGTGCCGCCTGTGTCGTTTATGTGCTTTCAACGTGAGCAGTGTTTCAGCTGCCACAGCAATGCCCTGCTTTACAAGCGGGCAGCGCGGAGTATTCGGCCATTGTGGACTGCTTATATTAAGAGGTCCGGGATGCGAAAAAGCCGTTGATAAATCTCCCTTGGAGAAAAGTGGGCATTTTCTCCGTAGGCATCCATGCAGTTCGGGGTGGCTGCGTATTGCAGCCACCCCGAGTGGTTGTTTTCTTTCCATGCAAGTCTTAGTCTTGAATGCCCAGTTCCTCGCCTGCAACCATGGCAATGCCATGCTGCCCCAGCAGGGCAGTAAACTTCTCCTCGTCGGAAACGCGGAACACCATGTAGGCCTTGCCGTCCTTGTGCGTAAACAGGGAATACATGTATTCAATGTCAATGCTGCCTTCCGCAATCAGCTGCAAAATTGGCGCAAGTCCACCGGGCTGATCCTGCACGGCCACCACCAGCACCGGGGTCATGGACAGGATGAAGCCACGCTGCAGCAGGATGGACGTGGTCTTTTGGGGTTGATCCACAATCAGCCGCAGCACACCGTAGTCCGTGGTTTCGGCGATGGAAATGGCCCGCATGTCAATGCCGTTATCCCCCAGGATCTTGGCGATTTCAGCCAGCTGTCCGGCGCGATTTTCCAGAAATACCGAAATCTGATAAACGGTCATACGCTCGCCTCCTTAAATTTTGCGCTTGTCAATGACGCGGACGGCCTTGCCCTCACTGCGGGCAATGGTCTTGGGCGCCACCAGGCGTACCTTGGCGTAGATGCCCAGCATGGCTTTCAGCGCGGCCACCAGATTCTTCTCCATTTCGGTAATCTTGCCCAGGTTGTCGGAGAAGTTTTCCGGCGTCATCTCCACCATAACCTCCAGGGTATCCGTGTTGTTGACGCGGTCCACCAGGATCTGGTAATTAGCCTGATAGCCCTGCTCCAGGAGCACCGTCTCAATCTGGGACGGGAATACATTAACGCCCTTGACAATGAGCATATCGTCGCTGCGGCCACGGGGTTTGCTCATCTTCACAAAGGTACGTCCACAGGAGCACTTTTTGCGGGTGAGTACGCAAATATCGCGGGTGCGATAGCGCAGCAGGGGGAACGCCTCCTTGGTCAGGGAAGTGAAAACCAGCTCGCCCTGGGTTCCTTCGGGCAGGACCTCCCCGGTATTGGGATCGATGATCTCCGCAATGAAGTGATCCTCGTTGATATGCATGCCCGTTTGCTCGGAGCACTCAAAGCTCACGCCCGGGCCGGACAGCTCCGTCAGCCCGTAAATGTCATAGGCCTTGATGCCCAGGGTATTCTGGATATCCTGCCGCATTTCCTCGCTCCAGGCCTCGGCGCCGAAAATACCCGCCTTCAGGGGAATCTGTTCGGGCGTAAGCCCCATTTCCTTCATGGTCTCGCCAATATAGGCGGCATAGGACGGCGTGCAGCAAAGAATGGTGGCATTCAGATCACGGATAAACATGATCTGCCGCTCCGTATTGCCCGAAGAAGTGGGAATCGTCAGGCAGCCTACCTTGTGGCTTCCGCCGTTCAAGCCAGGGCCGCCGGTGAACAGGCCGTAGCCGTAGCTCACCTGACATACATCCTCATTGGTGCCGCCCGCGGCCACAATGGCCCGTGCGCAGCAGTCTTCCCACAGGTCAATGTCATGCTGGGTGTAGAATGCCACCACGCGCTTGCCCGTGGTGCCGGAGGTGGACTGAATGCGGACGCAATCCCGCAGCGGCCGGGCCACCAGTCCATAGGGATAGCTTTCCCGCAGATCGTCCTTGGTGACAAAGGGCAGCTTGTACAGATCATCCACGCTCTTGATGTCCTCGGGGGTCACACCCTTGGCTTCCATCTTTTTGCGATAGTAGGGGACGTTGTCCCATACGTTGCGCACCTGTTTGAGCAGGCGTTCGTTCTGCCAGGCGAGAATCTGTTCCCGGCTGGCGCACTCGATTTCGGGCTGATAATAGCGTTCCATGGTCGTTCCTGTTCCTTTCGAACCCGCCTGGAAGGCGGTAGAGTAAGCGCGTGGGAAAGGTTAGCCGTTGCGGCCCAGGGTAAAGGCTTTGCGGTTCAGCTCCAGGTATTTGGCCGGAACGCTCTGCTCCAGCGCCGATAGCCACTCCTCCTGGGTAAAGCTAAAGTAGTTGGACAGATGCCCCATGAGCACGATGTTTACCGCCTTGGATGAGCCTGCCTCCTCCGCCAGTTTCAGCGCGTCAAAGGCATCCACGTCCAGGCCGGCAGCCTGCATTTTCTCCACCAGGTTTTCCGGGTACGCCATGGCTCCGGTAATGACGGGCATGGGGTTGATCTTCTGGGTATTGACCACGATCTTTCCGCCGGGCTTCAGATATTCGGTCCAGCGGGCGCCCTCCAGCAGCTCAAAGGAAACGATGAAGTCCGCCTCGCCCTTGTCAATCACCGGGGAGTATACCTTGCCGCCAAAGCGGACGTAGGTAACCACGCTGCCGCCGCGCTGGCTCATTCCGTGTACCTCGGAAACCTTGATGTCATAGCCCTTGGTCAGCAGCAGGCGGCCCAGCAGCTTGGAAGCCAGCAGGCTTCCCTGCCCGCCCACGCCGACGATCATGATATTTTTCGTCTCCATGTTCAGTCCTCCTTGGGCGCGTGCAGAGCGTCGAATTTGCAAAGCTGCTCGCATACGCCGCAGCCGGTGCACAGGGTGTTGTCAATCTCCGCTTTGCCGCTGGTCATGGAAATGGCCGGACAGCCGATCTTCATGCACATTTTGCAGCTTCTGCACTTGTCCGCATCCACCACCAGGGGCTTCTTGTGCTTGACATATTTCAGCAGCGCGCAGGGCCGGCGGGAAATAATCACCGACGGCTCATCGGCAGCCAGCTCTTCCTTGACCGCCGCGTCGCATTGAGCCAAATCATAGGGGTCCACCACCCGCACCCGACGGATACCCACGCTGCGGCACAGGCTCTCCAGGTCAATCTTCGTGCAAGGATCGCCCTTGAGGTTGAAACCGGTGGTGGGGTTCTGCTGGTGGCCGGTCATACCGGTAATGGAATTATCCAGAATAATCACCGTGGCATTGGACTCGTTATAGGCGATGTTCACCAGGCCCGTAATGCCCGAATGCATGAAGGTGGAGTCGCCGATGACAGCCACGGTCTTGCCCTGGGCGCCAGGGCCCCCCGCCTTGAGGAAACCATGGAGGCCGGAAACGGACGCGCCCATGCAGATGGTGGTATCAATGGCGGCCAGGGGCGGCACGGCCCCCAGGGTATAGCACCCAATGTCCCCCAGCACCGTCAGCTTGTTTTTTGCCAGGGTGTAGAAAAGTCCGCGATGGGGACATCCCGCGCACATGACCGGAGGACGTGCGGGAATAGGCTCCTCCAGCTTCATGCCCACGGTGTGGGGCATGCCAAGCTGCTCTGCCACCAGGTTCTGGCTCAGCTCATCAATGCAGGAGAAGCGCTCCTTCCCCACGGGATGCAGGCCCAGATTCCGGCAGTGCTCCTCAATGAAACCATCCAGCTCCTCCACCACCACCAGTTGTTCCACGCTGGCGGCAAAGTCGCGGATCTTCCGCTCCGGCAGGGGCCAGGTCATGCCCAGCTTCAGCACGGGATACCGGTCGCCGCAGGCTTCCTTCACGTACTGGTAGCTGGTGGACGCGGTGATAATGCCGATCTGATGGTCGGTCCCCTCCTCCAGGCGGTTGACCGGCGCGGTTTCCGCCCAGGCGATAAGGTCCGTGGTGCGCTTCTCCACCAGGGGATGGCGGCGCTTGGCGTTGCCAGGCATCATGATATACTTGGCGCCGTTCTTCTCATAGGGCTTTTCCGGCGGCATGATCCGCTGGCCGGGCTCCACCACGCTCTGGGAGTGGGAAACCCGGGTGCACATTTTCAGCAGCACCGGCGTATCGAACTGCTCGGAAAGCTCATAGGCCAGCTTGGCGAAGGCCAGGCCTTCGGCGGAATCCGCGGGCTCCAGCATGGGAACCTTGGCAGCTTTGGCGTAATGGCGGGAATCCTGCTCGTTCTGGGACGAATGCATGCCCGCGTCGTCGGCCACGCCGATAATCATGCCGGCATTCACACCGGTATAGGCAATGGTGAACAGGGGATCGGCGGCCACGTTCAATCCCACGTGCTTCATGCCGCAGAAGCTGCGTTGTCCGGCCAGGCAGGCCCCGAAGGCCGACTCCATGGCCACCTTTTCATTGGGCGCCCACTCGGCATAAATTTCCGGATATTTGGCCGCAGCCTCGGTGATCTCGGTACTGGGTGTGCCGGGATAGCTGGAGACAAAGCTGCAACCGGCCTCATAGAGGCCGCGGGCAACGGCCTCGTTGCCCAGCATCAGCGTTTTCATGGAAGATTCCTCCTTTGTTTAGGTCTGGTCGCCAATGGAGTCCTTGACCGTGACAACCACCGTCCGGTCGTAGCAGGCGAAAACCTCCCGCACATGCTGCGGCTGGGGCGGCCGCGTAAGCAGGCTGACCACCGGGACAAGCACCAGCCCGGCAAGCATGCAGAACGCACCGGCGTTGATAGGCGACTGGAGTATAGCGGGAAAGCTGGAAGGCACAAAAATGTTTGCCAGCATAACCGCTGTGGAAAAGGCAAAGTTGACCATACAGGCGGCTTTGGTGGTGCGCTTCCAGTATAAGCCGTACAGGAACGGCGCCAGGAAGGCGCCGGCCAGCGCGCCCCAGCTCACGCCCATGAGCTGCGCAATGAAGGTTACGTTGGAGGCATACTGGACCAGGGCCAATACCACGGAAATGGCGATAAACACCACGATCAGTAGCCGCATGGTAAAAATCTGCCGTTTTTCGTCCATGTCCTGAATCATTGTATCCTTGATGAAGTCCAGCGTCAAGGTGGAGCTGGAGGCCAGCACCAGCGAGGACAGGGTGGACATGGAGGCGGAGAGCACCAGCACCACCACCACCGCGATCAGCACCGTGGAAAGCCCCTCCAGCATGGTGGGCACGATGGAATCATACCCATTGGCCGCCACCAGCTCCGGCGTGGAAAACAGCCGGCCGAAGCCGCCCAGGAAGTAGCATCCCCCCGCCACCACCACCGCAAAGAGCGTGGAGATTATCATGCCCTTGTCAATGGCCTTCTCGCTGCGGATGGCGTAGAACTTCTGCACCATTTGCGGAAGGCCCCAGGTACCCAGGCTCGTCAGCAGCACCACGCCCAGCAGGCCCACGGGATCCGGGCCAAAGAAAGAGGCAAACACCCCCGGCGTGTCGGATACCGCCGGGTCAGAGACCTTTGCCAGGCTGTCCAGCGCTGCCAGAAACCCGCCTTGCCCCTTGAGCACCGCGGCAATCACAGTCACAATGCCCACGATCATAATGATGCCCTGGATGAAGTCATTGATGGCCGTGGCCATATAGCCCCCGGCAATCACATAAACGCCCGTGAGCACCGCCATGACAATGACGCACACGGAATAATCAATATGGAAAGCCATGCCGAACAGGCGGCTTAACCCATTGTACAGGGAAGCGGTATAGGGAATCAGAAACACGAAGATAATGGCGGAGGACGCCAGCTTCATGCCCCGGCTCTGAAAGCGGGCGGCAAAAAACTGCGGCATGGTGGCGCTGTTCAGGTGCTGGGTCATAACCCGTGTCCGGCGGCCCAGAACGGCCCAGGCCAGCAGTGACCCCAGGATGGCATTGCCAATGCCAGCCCATGTGGCCGCAATGCCATACTTCCAACCAAACTGACCCGCATAGCCCACAAAGACCACCGCAGAAAAATAACTGGTGCCATAGGCAAAGGCCGTCAGCCAAGGGCCGACCGACCGCCCTCCCAGAACAAAGCCATTCACATCGGTGGTGTGGCGGCGGCAGTATAGGCCAATGTAAATCATAACGCCAAAGAACACGGCCAGCATGGAGAGCTTGATCAGCAGGTCGGGCATGGGTCATCCCCCTGTCTTTCCATTTGTATTTGTGGGCTGTGGATCAGTGGGTGGTTTGCGCCTCCACCAGGCGGTCGCTGCGGTACTTTTCACGAAGCAGCGGCTTTTCAATCTTGCCGGTGGGATTTCTGGGCACCTGATCAAAAATGATCTTCCGGGGACGCTTATACCGCGGCAGTTCCCGGCAGAAAGCATTGATCTCTTCCTCAGTGCATGTCTCCCCGTCGGCAACCTGGATAATGGCCGCGGCGATTTCCCCCAGGCGCTTGTCCGGCAGGCCGATCACGGCCACATCATGCACCTTGGGATTATGGCGGAGGAAATCCTCGATCTGCACAGGATAGAGGTTTTCGCCGCCAGTGATGATAACGTCCTTCTTTCGGTCCACCAGATAGATGAAGCCGTCCGCATCGCTGCGGGCCATGTCGCCAGTGTACAGCCAGCCATCCTTCAGCACCTCCGCCGTGGCCAGAGGATTCTTGTAATAGCAAACCATCACCCCGGGACCCTTCACGATGAGCTCGCCCACCTCGTCCCCGGCCACGTCATGGCCGTGCTCATCCACAATGCGCGCCTGCCATCCATAGCCGGGTTTGCCGATGGCGCCCACTTTGGCAATATTCTCCACCCCCAGGTGGACGCAGCCGGGACCAATGGATTCGGAAAGGCCGTAGTTGGTATCGTACTGATGGTGCGGGAAGATGTTCAGCCACCGGTGGATCATGCTGGGCGGAACCGGCTGCGCGCCGATGTGCATCAACCGCCACTGATCCAAGTAGTAGTGGCTCAGGTTGATCCGTCCCGTTTCGATGGCCTCCAGCAGATCCTGGCACCAGGGCACCAGCAACCATACAATGGTGCACTTTTCCTCCGTCACGGCGCGAAGTATCCACTCGGGTTTCACGCCCCGCAGCAGCACCGCCTTGCTGGCGGAAACCAGGCTGCCAAACCAGTGCATTTTCGCGCCGGTATGGTACAGGGGCGGAATGCACAGGAACACGTCGCTGCGGGTTTGCCCATGATGATGCTGTTCCGTCATGCAAGCACTGATGAGGGAACGGTGCTTGTGCAGGATGGCCTTGGGAAAGCCCGTGGTACCGGAGGAAAAATAGATGGCCGCGTCGTCATCGTCCGTAAGGGCCACGGGCGGCGCGCTGGAAGAGCAAAACGTCACCAGCCGGCAGCAATCCTCGGCATAAGCTGGGATCTCCCGGCCCACGAAAAACAGCATCTTAACGCCGGGAATCCGGTCCATGATGGGGTCCATGCGGGTTACGAACTCCGGCCCGAAAACCAGCACTTCCACATCGGCCAGGCCCAGGCAATAGGCAATTTCATCGCTGGAATAGCGGAAGTTCATGGGCACGGCAATGCAGCCCGCCTTGAGAATACCAAAATACAGGGGTAACCACTCCAGGCAATTCATCAGCAGAATGCCCACCTTGGTCCCCCGGGAAAGGCCGCGGCTCAGCAGCAGATTGGCAAAGCGGTTGGCCTTGCGGTCAAAGTCCCGCCAGGTCATTTCCCGCCGGTAGGGCGCATCGGGCCGCGCGTTTTCAATCAGGCTGAAATCCCGCCAGGTAACGGCGGCATCCCGCTCCTCCGAGGGATTGATCTCCACCAAGGCCACTTCAGAACCGTACAGCCTTGCGTTCCGCTCCAAAAAGTCCGTAATAACCATGCGTATCTCCTTCGCATTTCAGCAGTGAGAATAAAAAAGCATCCTCTGCCGCAGCAGAGGATGAAAATTTTCCTTGGCGTCACCCCGGCTTGCCACCGGCGATGGCCCTGGCAGAGCCGTTGCTGCCCTGCATGCTATTATGGGCTCCATTGCCGCCTGCAAACGTATGCTGTGGTACCGCTCAGAAAGGATTTTTCCCCCGTACCTGCGCCGTCTCGCACCCTCTGGCTGTTTGGAAGGCCAGAAAAACGGGGGAAAGCGATCTACCGGCTGCCCCGTTTTGTGCTTTCTACAGTACTTTATCAATATTACCTGCTAAAGTCAATGCAAAAAAACGAAAAAAACAAAATTCGGACTGTGGAAGCGTTGATACAGGCGTCGGAACAGCCGCGCCTCCCTTGACTGCCCATAGGGCCGGGCAACTGTTTCCACGCGCTGAAATTAGCGCATCTTTTGCTGGGTAACAAATCCGTTCACGGTCATGTGGGCCACAGCGGTTCCCAGTTCATCGCTGATGGTGACCGTATAAAAGCAGGTGGAACGTCCGGACCGCACGCAGCGCGCTTCCGCAACAATTTCCTTGCCCCGTGCCGGTGCCAGGAAAGTGATGCCATGCTGCAAGGATACGGTCACCTGCTCGGCAAAAGCATTCACAGCCACGGCAAAGGCGAAGTCCGCCACGGTAAAAATGGCACCTCCCTGGGGCGTACCCGCGGCATTGAGATGATGGGGATGCAGCGTCATGGCGCAAATGGCATGGCCTGGCTCCGCCAGGCGGATCTCACACCCGGCAGCCTCCGTGGCAAATCGGTCGGCAGCAAAAGTCGCACGGATCTCCTCCAGTGTTGGCATAAAGCGTTCCTTCCTTTCCGGCAGTGTTACGTCTTTTCCTGTATTAAGTTAGCACAGGCATCGGCACGCTGTAAAGGGGCACGAAAGAAAATTCCTTCTCGCACAACCAGCTTTGCCGTATGCGCCGGTACTTGCCCCGGTTGACAGAAAGGCAACGTGCACGCGCCCGCCCTTTCCAACGCACGGTCATCCTGCTGTGGCACAATCATGCGCAAAAATAAACGTATCCGTCAAAAAACAGGGAGGACGAGACCGGGTATCTGTCATATTATTACATTGTCAATACCACCCTTACGTATGCAAACTTTTTGCCGGTGAATCAGACGCTTTGGCATGTTCTGGCCACCGGACAAACCCTCACCACCGAAAGGAGCTTTTCTTCCATGAGTACTGTATTACAGGGCACCACGTATCGCCTGACCTTCCTCACGGACCGCCTGGTACGTTTGGAATATCAGCCGCAGGGTCATTTTGAGGACAAGCCTACCACCTGCGCCCGCTGCCGGGACTTTGCCACGGTAGCAATCCAGCAAAACCGAACGGCCCGGGGGCTGGAAGTGGACACCGAATATCTGCATCTTGTTTACCATGAAGGCCCCTTTACCCGCAGCGGTTTGAGCATTACCGTCAAAAAAGGCATGACGGGCAACCAAAACATATGGCGGTACGGAGACCCGCAGGAAACCCTGGGTGGCACCGCCCGCACCCTGGACGGGGCCGATGGCGCCATTCCCGTGGAGCCCGGCCTCATTTCCCGCATGGGATTTTCTGTGCTGGACGACAGCCAGTCCATGGTGCTTACAGAGGACGGGCGTTTCTTCCCACGGGCATATGAAGAGCAGGATCTCTATTTCTTTGGTTATGGCTGGGATTATACCGCCTGCCTCCAGGACTTCTACCGTCTTGCCGGCCATACCCCCATGCTGCCCCGGTTTGCCCTGGGCAACTGGTGGAGCCGGTACCACGAGTATACGGAGGAGAGCTATCTGCACCTCATGGACCGTTTTCAGCAGGAAGGTATTCCGCTGGCCGTGGCGGTGATTGATATGGACTGGCATCTGACCCATGTGCCCTATGGCAGCGGCTGGACCGGCTACACCTGGAACAAGGCATTGTTCCCCGACCCCGCCCGCTTCCTGAAGGATCTGCATCGCCGCGGGATGAAGGTCACGCTGAACCTTCACCCTGCCGATGGTGTGCAGCCTCATGAGGAAGCCTATGCCAACATGTGCCAGGCCATGGGCCGGGACGCTGGCAAGAAGCTGGCCATCGACTTTGATCCCACGGATGAGCGCTTTATGCAGGCCTACTTCACATGCCTGCATCATCCGCTGGAAGCTGAAGGCGTTGATTTCTGGTGGATTGACTGGCAGCAAGGGACAGTCTGCGCCATTCCCGGGCTGGACCCGCTCTGGGTGCTCAATGCGCGCCATTACCGCGATACTGCCAGGAACGGCCAGCGCAGCCTGATTCTTTCCCGTTATGCCGGGCCCGGCAGTCACCGCTACCCGGTGGGCTTCTCCGGCGACACCATTATCTCCTGGGCTTCCCTGGATTTTCAGCCGCAGTTTACCGCCATGGCCACCAATATTGGCTATCCCTGGTGGAGTCATGACATTGGCGGGCATATGCACGGTATCCGCAGTGATGAGCTCTCGGTGCGCTGGCTCCAGCTAGGCGTATTCTCCCCCATTCTTCGGCTGCATTCCACCAAGAATGATTTCACCAGCAAGGAACCCTGGAGCTATGGCCGGGAAGCGGAGGAGATCATGACCGATTTGCTGCGCCTGCGCCACCGGTTCATCCCATACCTGTACACCGCGGCGGAGCGGACACACCGCCTGGGCGAGGCCCTGGTCCGGCCCATGTATTACCGCTACGCAGACCGGCAGGAAGCCTATCAAGTGCCCAATCAATATTTCTTTGGCACGCAGCTGATGGTGTGCCCCATTACCACGCCCATGGACCGCACATTGATGCTTGCGCAAACCACGGCGTGGCTTCCCGAAGGGCTATGGTTCGACTTTGCCACAGGGCAGCCCTACACCGGCGGGCGGATGATGAAGCTGTGGCGGGCTCTGGAAGCGTATCCTGTATTTGCTCCCGCCGGCGGCATTGTTCCCCTGGCGGATGACCTGCGTGCGGACGTTCTCCCCGGCCATTTGACGCTGCGCATTTTTGCCGGCGCCGATGGCAGCTATGAACTGTACGAGGACGACGGTATCAGCCTCAACGGTTCCAGCGTGCGTACTGCCATCAGCCTTGATTGGCAGCACGGAACCCTGCGCGTTCACAGCAGCGGCGATCTCTCCCTGCTGCCTGAGGAGCGCACTTGGCACGTGGAATGCATCGGCTTTGCTCCCACCGCTGTAATCCACCAGGGCGAGGGAATTTCCACGACCTATGACGCCAGCCGCAATGCGCTTTGCTTTACCCTGCAAACGCCAGTGGCCCAGGGTTGGGAGGTTCAGCTGGAGCATGCTGCCCTGGCCGAGGATACTTGGCTTTCCCGGATCTATGCCCGGCTCAGCCACATGCAAAGTGACAATTCCGAAAAGGAAAATGCCTGGCAGCTGATAAAGAAACAGGGGCGTAGTTTCTCTTGCCTGGGTTCGCTGCGCGCCGTGTGCCACACGCCCGGTATGGCGGACTGCCTGGAGGAATATCTCGTTGCCTATGACGGCCATGACGCTGAAAATCCTTAACTCATTTCTATGATAAACCTCATTGTTCAAAGGCCGGGATGCGTAAGGGCTTCCCGGCCTTTTCTTTCCCCCATCACTGGCACCCAATCCGTTTATTGGCCCCTGCGCAGTTTCAGGAATGTAAGCGTCAGCGCACCGTCGGTAGCGCTGCTGGAGCCGGTAAAGGTAAGCGAGAAATCCGTTTGGGACGGTGCGTAGATGATAAAGTGCGCTGAACCGCACGCGCTGGATCCATTGGTGCTGGTCGCAAAGTAAACGCCCGTTTCCAAATGCGCCGTCCCGTTATAGGACGGAGTAACCTGCATATAACTGGCTGTACGAAAAATGCCGGATACGCTGTACGACACCAAGTAATACCCCGGTGCCAGCGTCACACGGTCAACGCTGGGCGAAGTAATGTTCCCGGTGGTATCCGTTATATCCGGAAACATGATGATCGGGTTGCCGCTCACCAGCGGATACTGCGTGTTGATAAATGATGCGAAGGACTCATCCGGTACAGTTCCCGTGGGGCCCGTAGCACCCGTAGGGCCTGACTGTCCTGTTTCACCTGCCGGACCGGTGGGACCCGTTGCCCCCGCCAGACCCATCAGGCCCGCAGGGCCGGTGGCGCCTGTTGCCCCCACCGGCCCCGTGGCTCCCGTGGGACCGATAGGGCCTGTAGGACCTGCCGGTCCCGTAGCACCCGTAGGCCCGGTGGCTCCCGCAGGTCCCGCCTCTCCGGTGGGGCCCGTCGCCCCCATGGCGCCGTTTGCTCCCGTGGGGCCTATGGGACCTGTTGCTCCCCTGGGCCCCGTGGCCCCCGTAACGCCCGCTGCTCCAGTGGGACCCGTCGCCCCTGAAGGGCCCGTTGCCCCCGTGGGGCCAGATGCTCCCGTGGGGCCTGTGGCTCCCGCCGGACCCGTAGCCCCCGTGGGCCCCGTCACACTGCTTCCGCCCGGTGCACCGGTCGGTCCTGTGGCACCCGTGGGACCTGTTGCGCCCGCAGGTCCGCTCAGGCCCGGACTGCCGGTGGGGCCAGTCGCACCGCTCTGCCCGGCGGGACCCGTTGCTCCGGTGGCCCCTGTGGGGCCCGTCGCTCCCGTAAGGCCCATGGGCCCTGTTGCTCCCGCCGGACCAGGCAAGCCTCTGGGGCCCGTTGCACCCGTGGGACCACCCATGCCGGTGGGACCAGTGGGACCGGTGGGGCCAGGAAGTCCAGTTGTGTCAGTCCGTTCAATAAACCTGACGGGACGCAGGAATCGCATGCATGCGCCGCAGCAATAGGGGCAGCCGTGGCAGCAGCCACAACAGGATGAATTACGCATACGCAACGCTTCATTCCTTCCTTCCGCCAAGAGCTTTTTTACCATACTATGCTCCTCTCACGGAATTGTGACCCTTTCCGTGCCCCGCGCGTTCACGTCCGTCTTGCCCAAAAAACTTTCTTCGCGTGGATCATTGTCCCCTTGACAGCAGCCGCTGTCCCCTGCTACAATAGCTGCGGATCATATGACTGACGGACCGTGGAATGACCACATGGAGTATGATTGCTACAAAGCCGACCGTCTGGGCAAAAAAGCCCGGATTGTCGGCTTTTTTGTCCCTTACCACGATGTGGAAGGAGTGACCACGCCATCGAAGGGAAGATTCATTCCTTGGAAAGTCTGGGCCTGGTAGATGGACCGGGCATTCGGGCTGTGGTGTTTATGCAGGGATGCCGCTTGCGGTGCAGATATTGTCATAACCCGGACACCTGGGCGTTAACCGGCGGTGAAACCATCGCCCCGGCCGCCTTGGTAGAGCAGCTCAAGCGCTTTCTTCCCTACTATGTCCGGATCGGCGGCGGCGTCACCTTCTCCGGCGGGGAACCTTTGTTGCAGCCGGAATTCCTTGCGGAAGCGCTGCGTCTATGCAAGGAAGCGGACATTTCCACCTGCCTGGATACCGCGGGGGTGGGCAATGGGGAATACGCGGACATTTTACGGTACACCGACCTGGTGCTTTACGACGTAAAGCACTACACCCCGGAGGGATACCTGGAGATTACGGGTCAACCCATGACGGAAACCCTTCGCTTTGTGGACGCTGTGCGCAGCGCGAATGTTCCCATGTGGGTCCGGCATGTGGTGGTGCCTGGAATCACGGACAGTGAAGCGCACCTTCGCGGCCTCGCCCGCTATGTGCGCACCTTGCCCCGGGTGGAGCGCGTGGAGCTGTTGGGCTATCACCTGCTGGGGGTGGAGAAATACCATACCATGGGGCTTACCTATTCCCTGGAAGGCGTGCCTGCCTTATCGGAAGAGCGGCGGTGCGCCTGTCAGCAGCTGATGGACGAATGCATGAAAGGAGAGCAATGCAAATGATGGATCTTGCTGGAAATCCCGCCTGGGAAGGCTTTCGAAGCGGCGAATGGCGGCACCTGGTCAATGTGCGCAACTTTATTCAGAAAAATTATACCCCTTATACCGGAGACGAAAGCTTCCTGGCCGGAACCACTGCCCGCACCGAAAAAGTTTGGGAAAAATGCCGTGCGCTGATTGTGGAAGAAGTGCAAAAGGGCATCATTGACGTGGAAACCAACGCCATCTCAGGCATTGATAATTTTGCGCCGGGGTATATTGACCGGGATAATGAGGTGATTGTGGGGTTGCAGACGGATGCTCCCCTCAAGCGCATTGTAAACCTGTATGGCGGCATGCGCATGGCCCTGTCCTCCCTGAAGCAATACGGCTATACGCTGAACCCGGAAATCCAGAAGCATTTCTCCGCCTACCGGAAAACCCACAACGATGGGGTATTTGATGCGTATCCCGCACGGGTGCGTGCCGCCCGCAGCGCGGGGCTGCTCACCGGGCTGCCGGATGCCTACGGCCGCGGACGCATCATTGGCGATTACCGCCGGGTGGCCCTGTATGGCGTAGACTACCTCATTGCGTGCAAGAAGGATGATCTGGACCGGCTGGACGGGCCCATGACCGATGAGCTCATCCGCCTTCGGGAGGAAGTCAGCGAACAGATCCGCGCCCTGGAGCAGATGAAGAACATGGCTGCCCGCTATGGGCTGGACATCTCCCGTCCCGCCGCCAATGCCCAGGAGGCTGTGCAATGGCTGTACATGGGCTATCTGGCCGGCATCAAGGAAAATAACGGCGCCGCCACTTCCCTGGGCCGCACCTCCACCTTCCTGGATATTTATATCCAGCGGGATCTGGACCGCGGCGTGCTGGACGAGCAGAGCGCCCAGGAACTGATCGACCAATTCGTCATCAAATTGCGTCTGGTGCGTCACCTGCGCACCCCGGAGTACAACGAGCTTTTCGGCGGCGACCCCACCTGGGTCACCGAGTCCATTGGCGGCATGGGGGTGGACGGGCGCACCATGGTGACCCGCACCTCCTTCCGCTTCCTGCACTGCCTGCGCAACCTGGGCACCGCACCCGAACCCAACCTCACCGTACTGTGGAGCCGTGACCTGCCGGAAAACTTCAAGCGCTACTGCGCCAGCATGAGCATCGCCACCGACTCCATCCAGTACGAGAATGATGACATCATGCGGCCCATCTACGGGGATGACTATGGCATCGCCTGCTGCGTATCCGCCATGACCATCGGCAAGCAGATGCAGTTCTTTGGCGCGCGGGCCAACCTGGCCAAGAGCCTGCTCTATGCCATCAACGGCGGCGTGGACGAGATCAAGGGCACCAAGGTTATTCCCGATATTCCTACGCTTCAGGGGGAATACCTGGACTACCCCACCGTGCTGGGCAACTATAAGAAGGTGCTCAGCTACGTGGCCGGGCTGTATGTGGATGCCATCAACATCATCCATTACATGCATGACAAATATGCCTATGAGGCCAGCCAAATGGCCCTGCACGACACGCAAGTGGAGCGCCTGACTGCCTTTGGTGTGGCCGGCCTGTCCGTGGCGGCGGACTCGCTCTCCGCCATTAAGTTTGCCAAGGTGCGCCCCATCCGCAACGAGGACGGCATTGCGGTGGACTTTATTACCGAGGGTGACTTCCCCAAGTATGGTAACGACAACGACCTGGTGGATGACATTGCCGTGGAGCTGGTGAGCTATTTCTCCGCGGAGCTGCAGAAGCATGACATCTATCGCCGGGGCATCCACACCCTCTCCGCGCTGACCATCACCAGCAACGTGATGTACGGGAAAAAGACAGGCTCCACGCCCGATGGACGCAAGCGTGGCGAGCCCCTGGCTCCGGGCGCCAATCCCATGCATGGCCGGGATATTCGCGGTGCGCTGGCGTCCCTGAATTCTGTGGCGAAGATCCCTTACCGCAATGTCTGCCAGGACGGCATTTCCAATACTTTCTCCATTGTTCCCGCCGCCCTGGGCCGCGACGAGGAGCAGCGCGTGGCAAACCTGGTTGCCATTCTGGACGGATACTTTGCCAAGAGTGCCCACCATCTCAACGTGAACGTGCTCAACCGCGAAGTATTGATGGATGCCATGGAGCATCCGGAGCAGTACCCCACGTTAACCATTCGCGTATCCGGCTACGCGGTAAACTTCAGCCGGCTGTCTCGGGAACAGCAGCTGGAGGTTATCAAGCGCACCTTCCATCAATCCATTTAACCCTGCATCCATCATAAAGCAAGGCCGTACCGCGGGGCAAAACGCCCACGGTACGGCCTTGTTTGCTTTCTTCGTTTCATTCGCTTATTTCTTGCGGGAAGGGTCCTTGCTCCGCAGGGTGGCAGCGGGCTGCGCCGCCTGCTTCATAAAGGCGGAAGGGCTGATGCCCACGATGTTCTTAAACTGCTTGCTGAAGTGGTAGGGGTCCTGCATGCCCACTTCAATGCCTGCCTGGCGGACGGTGTAGTCCTGTTCCCGTAGCAACTCCTTGGCCCGCTCCATTTTGCAGTGCAGCACATAGCTCAGCGGCGGCATGCCTACCTCGCTGACAAAGCGTTTGCGGAAGGTTTCCATGGGCATGCGGGAAATCGCCGCCATCTCCGCCAGGGAGAAATTATCCTTGTATTTATTGGCCCGCAGGGTATCCACTACCTTGGCAATCTCATGGGAAAGCATGGCATCCATGGCCACAGGCTGCCCCCAATGACTGGCCAGCATGCCATACATCAAGTGCTGCAACTGGTAGGTGGCGTCGGAGGTGCCGTCATGGCGCACCATCACCTGCACAATCTGCTTGGCCAGATACATCTGGCTGGGCAGCGCTCCCTGCTTCAAGGGCATGTGCAGCAGCGCGCCCATTTTCCGCACCACCATGGGTGCCAGCGGGCCTTCCAAGGCAATCCACACCAGGCGTGCCTGGGCAGTACAGCTCACCTGTGCCGCTACGTCCCCTGCCGGGAGGAAACAGGTCTGTTCCGGTTTCAGGTTCAGCACGCAGTCCTGCCAGCCCAGCTCCACCTCACCTTCCTCCACGGCCAGCCACACCCATTGAGGATGCGGCACCAGGCGATAGGTGCGTGGTTCCAGCATGGCGCTGCCCGCCGCATGAATCCATGCGCCGCTGGCCCGGGTCAAACTGCCTGGCTTGTGATACCCCTCTACCACCAGGGCATCGGCGTCGGCTTCAACCTCCCTGAACAGATACGATTCCATGTTCTTCCTCCTTGGTGCGTTACCAGAACACACAATATCAATTATGTCCATTATAATGCCCATAACCGGCAATGTCAATATCATTTCGATGTTTCTGGAAAATGTTGTTTGTATGCTGTTTTATAAAAAGAGCGGGAAGCAAGCCGCCGCTTCCGGCGGAGCTTCCCGTGCCTATTTATTGGGGCAAAGCAATGCAAACGCCTTGCGTAAAGTCTGCCGGGGCCAAGCAGGGATTGGCCCGGAGCAACGCGCCCATGGACAGGTTATATTTCAGGGCAACGGTCTCCAGGGTTTCTTCCGCCCCCAGGGTGATGGTGCGCGGTAGCTCGCAGGGGACATTCTCCTGGGGCACGCAGATTTCCTGTCCCGCGGACAGCTGCGTCAGGTCCGCGCTGGGATTGGCGCTTTCCAGGGTGTGCCAGGTCAGCCCGCGGGCCAGCTGCACGTCCGCCACGGTTTCCCCTTCCTTGAGTACATAACGGCTGCTTTCGGGGCAAACCGTATTCTCGTCCTTCACAGGGCCCTCGCCGGGAGAGGCCGGTTGATCCAGTGCGCCGTCCGCCATGCTCTGCTCCGCCATTTCCTCCTCCAGGGTATCCGGCCAGGTGGCGGTGGAGCCTTGCGTGGTTCCTGTTTGGGGCGCCGGTGTTGTTTGAGGCGCCGGCGCCGCTTCCGGGGCCGTCTCCTCCGGGGTGGGCGTGGGTTGCGGGGCTGTCTCCGCTTCCTCCTGGGGTTTGTCATCCTCCTCCAAGGGGATGCACAGCACATCCCCCACCATTAGCCGGGCGGGGTTGACCTGAGCGTTCGCCGCCAGCAGATCCCGCAAGGGAACCCCCAAACGGTGTGCGATCAAGTAAAAGCTGTCCCCCCGCTTTACCGTGTACTCATAGGCGCAAATCTTATCCGCCGGTGCTTTCGTGCCATTTTGCTCTGTCATGGCCCGCGCTCCTTTCTCCACGTTCGGAAAAGCATATGCGCGTCCATGGGTATACATGCGGCCGGGGCGGCCTCCTTCAGCGGGACAGCCGGGGCGGTTGATTTTCCGGCCCCATGCGCAGCACGCCAATCCCGGCCGCCAGCAGCATCACCGGCAAGGAAAGCTCCACCAGATAGACCCAGTCAAAGGGCGTGGTGGCCAGCGTCACCAGGTTTGCCACCAGCATCACCCCGGAAATGGCCAGGGAGGCAATCAGCAGTTTCCGGCGTTTTCCTCCCAACAGGCCGAACAGGCCTGCCACTCCCTCCAGCACGCCAATGCTCAGCATCATCAGTCCCAGCTGCACCGTCGCCTGGGATGCCAGGGCGGGATCAATGGTTTCATCCATGGATTGCGCCACTTAGCCAATCTGGCCGCTGGCCATTAAGGCCGACAAGCCCATGAGCAGATAATACCCGCCGAAGGACAGCATCAGCACCGCGGCAACCTTCAAAAATGTGCGCATGGTTATTCCTCCTGTTCCGCCGCATCCGCTATGCCGTTCTCTTCCTCCAGGGCCAAGGCGGCGTATCTGGCGTTGATTTCCTCATATTCCGCCTTGCGCAGCACCGGTGTGCAGTACTCGCAGCGTTCCAGGGAGGCAAAGGGCTCCGTATCCAGCTCGCCATAGGTAAAGGGCGTCATGCCGTCGCCATTATAGCTGTAGCAGGTTGCCTGGCTGTGATAATACAGTCCGCCATCGGGATTGTAGTACAGGGTAAAGTCATCCTCGGGAATGGGAATCTGCCGTCCGGGCCAATCTTCCCAGATGAGCAGCTTGGTATTCTTCTGCCGGTTGTTCCACAGCCAGGTCATGTTCACACCCTCGGGCGTGCGCTTGCGCTGCACACGGATGCAGCCGTGGCTGGCCTTGGTGCCCAGGTCGGGCTCCGTATACCCATAGTTCTTGGTTCCGTCCGCCCGTTCGATATAGGGCACCTCATGAAGGATGTCCCCATCGTTGAAGCGGATGCCCATGGCGCAGGTCATGTTACCGCTGGGGAACGCCCCCACCGCGCTGGTGAGCAAATACTCCCCGGACATGGTTTCATTCCAGGGCTGGTCATCATTCACCAGACCCGTGGAGCACAGCAGGGTGGAAAAGAGCTTTCCATCCTGGAACACATAGAGCCGCTGGGTCAGCTTATCCACCACCAGGCCAAGTTCCGTGGCGGGTTCCTTGACCACCAGCTTGTCCGTGGGCAGGTAGCCTGTTACAAACTCCGCGTATGCCTTCACCTTGCTGTCCGCAAAGGAGCTGGAATAGGCTTCGACCCGGCTCCAGCCGTTCTCCAGGTTTTCCAGCACATGGACGCCCTGGGTGGAGCAGGTGATTTCCCCCACCGCCTCGGCATCCTCGCTGGGTTCCGCCCGGAGATAGACAAAGGACTTTTCATTGCCGTCCACCACGGTGATGGGTTGCATGAGCACTTCCCATACCGCCTCTTCATTGGTGATGTCCATGGGCAGTGTCCAGTAGTTCAGGGATGTATCCGATGTATCCTGGCTGGTGTAGGTGGGCGTAAAAGGCTTGGGCGTTGGCGTGGGTGTGGGGCTGGGCGTAGGCGTAGGGGTCGGCGTGGGACTGGGGGTTGGCGTTGGGCTGGGCGTGGGCACCGGTGTGGGAGAGGGCGAAGGGGTGATAAAGCCGGAGAGGCTCACGGTCACATGCTCCTCATTGGAGGAGAACCCCGTTTCATCCGTCAGCGTCAAGGCAAAAGCGTATGCGCCGTCCATGAGCATCTGGCCATTGACCAGGCCGTCCCAGCTGACGCTGTTTTCCCCGGCTTCCACCGCCATGGAGCCCAAGGGCTGATACGCTTCGTTCACATAGACTCCCCAGCTCAGCGTCCCGGCCTGGCTGGCGGTGAAGCTCACGGTGGCGGGCCTGCCAGGAGCCGCCGTGCCGTAATCCAGATCAATATGATTCAGGTACGGGGCATAGGGGCCGATGACAATGGACGTGGAAACGGTTTCGTCCCCCAGGCGCAGGGTCAGGGCGTATTCGCCCTGGGGCGCGGGCTCGCCCTCATAGGTGCCGTTCCAAATCAATTCATTGTAGCCCGCCACGGTTTCATGGGCGGGGTCCACCGGCAGCACCGGTTGCTCATAGGCATCCACCAGCTGCAGGGACGCCACACCCGCCGCAGGGGCATAGTAGCTCAAGGTAATTCCCTTACCGGGCCGAACGGTTTCCGTTACCGGCATCAGCGTCAGGCGTCCGGTGTCCTCCGCCAGCGCGGTAATTCCGAAAAGGAAGGACAGGCACAGCAGCAGGAGAAAAAGGCGATGGCGCATGTCATAACCTCCTTGGTAGCAATGGTTCAGGGGCCAGCAGTTCAGGCAATTCCGCAGCGCTGCGCGCACGCAAGGGACACGGATACCCGTCAAATCGTCCCTCCGCGTCCAGCAGGCATCCCAGCATGCCTGCGTTGGCGCCCGCCTCCACATCCAGGGGACGGTCTCCAATCATCACGCAGGCTTCCGGCGGCAGGCCATGCACCCGCATCAGGTGCAGCAGGCTGTCCGGGGCAGGCTTGCGGGGAAAGCCGCTTTCACTGGTAATCACATCCGTAAACATGCCTTCCAGTCCATTGGCCCGCAGATAGGCCCGGGCCAAGCCATCCCGGTGCGTAACCAGGTAATGGTGCCCGCCCCCCTGGCGCAGGATTTCCAACGTCTCGGGAATACCGGGCACCGGCCGCACCGCCTCCGGGGGAAGCAGGCGTTCTTCCTCCCGGAAAGCTGCCAGCAGCGCCTCGGGGGATAGCCCGCCCCGGTTCGCATAAGTAGCAACGCACACGGAAAGGCTATCCTTCATCAGCGCGAGGGCATCCTCCGGCGCGGCTTTCAGGCCAAAGCCCGCCGCTGCCCGGCAAAAGCATCCCACCATGCCCGGATAGGTGTCCAGCACCGTACCATCCAGATCCCAGAAGAAATGCCGCAGGGGCGGCGCATGCAGCGCCAGCGCCCGGGCCACCGGGGCATCCACCGGGCAAAAGTCATATTGCAGCAGTTCCCGGGGCATAACCAGGGCGCTATCCGCATGCTCGGTAAGCTGTGGAGTATTCAGCGCCCGGCAGCGCAGAAACGTGAAATCCATGCCATCCCATCGGGCGGTATGCACCGCCTGGGGTGGTGAGATTTGCAGGGACAATTCCTCCCCAAGCTCCCGGACCAGGCAGGCGGCGGGATCTTCCCCCGGCTCCTCCTTGCCCCCGGGAAATTCCCACAGTCCGGCGTTGCACCGTCCCGGTCCCCGCTGAAAAATCCAGAGGCGTTCCCCCTGAAAGCAAAGCCCGGCAGATACTCTCATGCGCAGCGCTCCTTCAATAGGGCAATCTCCCGGGCATACCCGTCCAGTTCGTTGGGAGTTTCCAGATAAAAGGGCTTATCCCGCAGCGCCGGGTGTGTCATCACCCGGACAATGGCATCCAGCCCCAGGAACCCTTCGCCGATTTTCTCGTGGCGATCCTTCCGCGCGCCCAGGGGATTCTTGCTGTCGTTGATATGCACGGCGCGCACCCGCTCCAGGCCGATGACCTTGTCAAAGGCGGTGAGCACTCCGTCCAGATCCCCGGCCACGTCGTATCCCGCGTCGTTCAGGTGGCAGGTGTCCAGGCACACGCCCATCCTGGCGGAGAGTTCCACCCGGTCCAGTATCTCCCTGAGCTCCTCAAAGCGGCCGCCCACCTCGCTGCCCTTGCCGGCCATGGTCTCCAGCAGTACCGTGGTGGTCATTTCCGGGAAAAGGGTCTGGTTGAGCATCTGCGCAATCAGCGTGATGCCCGCCTCCACCCCCTGGCCCACATGGCTGCCGGGGTGGAAATTGTACAGGTTACCGGGCGTGGCCTCCATACGGCGGAGATCATCCGCCATGGTTTCCCTGGCAAAGCGCCGGACGTTCTCATCCCCGGAGCATCCGTTCAATGTATAGGGCGCATGGGCCAGTATCACGGGAATACCCGCCTGGGCCGCGAAATCGCGGAAGCGGGTCACGTCCTCGGGGTCCAGCGCTTTAGCGCTTCCACCCCGGGGATTTCTGGTGAAAAACTGAAAGGTGTTCGCACCAATCGACACTGCCTCCCGGCCCATATACGCATAGCCCTTGGCAGCGGACAGGTGACAACCCAGTAATAGCATGGATTCCTCTCCTTTGGTACATCCGGCAGGATGGCGTTCCCGTCATCCTGTGGTGCAAAAATGGTGCCTTACGGTGAAAGCATGGTCATGGAAAAAATCTTCTGAGCCTCCGTGACCAGGATGGTCCACCGGCCATACAGGCCCTGCAGGCCCATGCGCTGGTTGAATTGGTTCAACCATTCCTCCTGATTTTCCAGAAAGAGCGCGAAGGTCTGCGCGTCCAGGAAGCGCACCTCCACGGTGTCCGTATCCCCATCCCGTAGCGATGCCAGTTTATCTTCCCACCACGCCTGCAGCCCGGGCGCGTCCATGGCCTCCAGGGCCATGCCCAGGCGCACGTGCCAGTTCAGCCCCATATCCTGACAGGCGGGGCGCACCAGCGTGCTTTCCTCACGGTGGTCGGCTTCCGCCCAGGCATCCGTTAAGCCGAAGTAGCTGTGCTCCGTTCTTCCCAGGCTTTCCTGGTCGTCCCAGGTTACGTCCACCAGCATGGCGGCATCGCCGAAATCCACCAGGTTCCAGGCGTGATTCACTGCTGTGCCGTCCTCCTGCACCGCGGTGCCGGTAATCACTCCGCAGCGGATACCCGCCAGGCGGCAGGCCAGGGCATACGCCCCCGCGTACCCTTCACACACCGCTTTGCCCTCCGTCAGGGTTCCATAGGCGTCGTGGGCTCGTATACCCTCCTGATAAGTCACGGTTTCACACAGGGCGTCATGGATGGCCAGGGCGCGTGTCCAGGGTTCCTCCGCTCCGGCTGCCTCCGCCAGCGCCCGAGCCGCGGTCAGGTGTGCCGTTTCACCGGCATCGCCGTTGAAGTGCAGGGTCACCTGCGTGGCCACGTCCGGTGCCTGCTGGTAATATCGGACGGCATAGTACCGGCTTAGCCAGCTGAGCTCCGGGCAATCCAGCAAAAGGGCGTCCACGGCCGTGCAAGCGTCGGTATAACTGCTGCCCGGTGGAAGCGGTACGCTTTCCTGTCCCTGCACGGCAGCCGCATAGCACAGATCAAAGATGGTTTGCTGTTTCGCCGTCAGCGCGGGATACCACAGCATCAGTTCCGGGTCATAGGGCGTAGCCGGGGTTGCCTGGGCCGTGGAAAAACACAGCATCACCGCCATCCCCACCGCCAGCGCCCATCGCTTCACCACGGCATACGCCTCCTCCCTGGTGACGAAACATTGCATCCATTATATCGCGTTTTGCCCGGGATGTCCATTCCCCCGTCTTGAGGCAAATTCTTCAATGGGTTTACGTTTCACTCCGCCATGAATTTGGTATACTAATTTCTGACAGAACAGGAGGTTGATTCCCATGGCTATGGTCAAGTGTCTGGTATGCGGCGCGGTGTTTGAAGCGGGTGTGAAGGTTTGCCCCGTGTGCGGCGTAGGCCCGGAGCACTTTGTTCCCCTGGAAGAAACATCCGCAACGCCCCAAGGAACAAACCGGCGTTTTCTGGTGCTGGGCGGCGGCATTGCCGCGGTATCTGCCGCCCAGGCCATTCGGGAGCAGGACCCCAGCTGCTCCATTGTTATGCTGGCCGGGGAGTCGGTTCCCCCCTATGCCCGGCCCATGCTCACCAAAGGGTTATCCGGCTCCCTGGATGAGAGCAAGCTGATGCTGCATCCCGAAAGCTGGTATGCGGAGCAGCGCATTTTCCTGCTCACCGGCGAAGAGGTAACCGCCATTGATCCATCCGCACGAGAAGTGCACTGCCGCAGCGGACTGACCATGGCTTATGACCGGTTGATCTACGCCCTGGGCGCTCAGTGCTTTGTGCCGCCCATTCCGGGCAGCAACCTGCCCCATGTCACCGCCATCCGTTCCCTGGCCGATGCGCGCAAGGTACGCCAGGAAGCGGAGCAGGCCCACACCGCGGCGGTCATTGGCGGCGGCGTGCTGGGACTGGAAGCCGCATGGGCCATGCAGCAGCTGGGGCTAAAAGTGACAGTAATGGAGGTTGCGCCCCAGCTCATGGGCCGTCAGCTGGACACGGGCACTTCGGCGCTGCTGGCGCAGCGCCTGGCCGCCCTGGGCATGGACGTAAAGCTGGGCGCCAACATTACCCAAATCACGCCGGAAGCCGTGCTTCTGGCGGATGGCTCCGAGATCCCCGCGGAGATTGTGCTGGTTTCCGCGGGCGTGCGGGCCAATGTGCAGCTGGCGCAAGCAGCCGGACTGGCCTGCGGTCGGGCCGTCACCGTGGACGATCACATGCGTACCAGTGACCCTGACATTTTCGCCTGCGGGGATTGCGCGGAGCTGAACGGTGTGAATATGGCGCTGTGGGGCGAAGCGCAGAATCAGGGCCGTACCGCCGGAACCAATGCCGCGGGCGGCGATGCCGTTTGCCCGCCGGAGAGCGGAGCGCTGGTGCTTAATGCGCTGAAAACAACCTTGTTTTCCATTGGCGACTGCGGGAAGGAAAACCGGACCTACAAGGTGGTCACCCGTCCCGGGAAAAAGCCGGACAGCTATGCCCGCTACTGGTTCTGCGACGGGCTGCTGCGCGGCGCCATCCTGCTGGACGACCTGTCCTCCATGGCCCGTATTACCAAACTGATGCGGCAAAACGCCACGGAGGAAGAAACGCTGGCATAACGCCTATACAAAAAATGGCCGGGGAAGCGCCACAGCTTTCCCGGCCATTTTTTGCGTGTCAAGAAATGCGCGAAAACCGCTTTCTCGAGGAATCCCATTCAGCCAACCATACTTCGTCCTGATTCTGCGTGGTGCGCTGCCTTACAGCTTCACAACGCCCTTTTTGAGTATGATATTGGCATACAGCGCCGTCTCCCCGGTAGCTACGCAGGCATAGGCCTTGCGTCCGCGCTCGTAAAAGTCAAAGCGCTCCAGCTGCGCTTCCCTTAGGCCATCCGACTCGTAGCGTGCGCCGATCTTCCGGTAGGTGCGCCATACCTCGGGTTCCGGCTCCTCGGGGCCGGTGGCCATAAGCAGCGCGGGATGCTCCACATAGGCGTCCAGGGGCAGGAAGCGCAGGATGGCGTCCAGGATCTCCGGGACGCCATGCCCGTCCATACGCACGCACCGTTCGGGGGAGCCATTCCGGGGATAGTTTCCGTCACAGAGCAGCAGCTCGTCTCCGTGGCCCATTTCCATCATGATCTTCATAAGTTCCGGGGGGATAATCGGCGGGATTTGCTTAAGCATGGGTATCTACCTCCATCCATTAAAGTTATCCATACAAGGGACCATAATGCTTGCAGGCAGCGAAATCCGCAGCCTGGGTATCCTGGGTGCCAAAGGCGGACCAGCTGTGAGGCCGGTAGACCTTCTCCTCCGGCACGTTATGCATGGCCACCGGAATGCGCAGCATGGACGCCAGGGTCACCAGCTCCGCGCCCACATGCCCGTATACGGTAACCCCGTGGTTGGCGCCCCAGTTGGCCATGACGGAATACACGTCCCGGAAGGCGCCTTGACCGGTAAGGCGGGGAGCAAACCAGGTGGTGGGCCAGGTGGGATCGGTACGCTTGTCCAGGGCGTCATGCACCGCATCCGGCAGGGTCACCGTGGTGCCTTCCGCAATCTGCATAACCAGCCCAACGCCCTCCACAATGTTGGTGCGCAGCATGGTAACGGGCATTTCGGCCTGCGTTTTGAAGTGACTGGAGAAGCCACCGCCGCGGAAGTACTGGTAATTGGCCCGGCACCAGTCCGTAGCCGCCAGGCACGCGTCCATGTCCGCCTGAGTCATCTCCCAGAAGGGTTTCATCCTGCCCTGCGCGGCACCGGTGCAGTCCAGGGCCGTGGCGCCGGAGTTAATCAGGTGAATAAACCCGCCGGCGGCGGCACCCTCGGGCTTCCAGCCGGTCACCCGCGTCACCGCTTCCGGGCTCCAGTAGGTGCGCACGTCATGGAAGCAGGGAGCCGTATGGCTTACCAGCGTGCCCAGGAGCATGGCCACACCGTTCATGGTATCGTTCTCGGTGGCAAAGGCCGTGGGCTGCTTGGGGCCGTTCCAGTCAAAGGTGGATGCCATAATGGCCTCGGTAAAGTCACCATTGGGCAGCCAATCGGTCCATTGCCGCTGTCCCTGGAATCCACCGGCCACGGCGTTTTTTCCCAGCGCCTCCTCATGCCAGCCCAGCGCGTCCAGCTTCGGGTTCCCGTAAAGGATATCCCGGACGATCAGCGTCATTTTGGCAATGAACTCCCAGTCCTTTTCCGGTGGCACCACCTTGCTGCGGCGGACAATCTCCATCAGATCCTTGCCCGCGTTGCAGTCAAAGCCTTCCTTGCAGTTGGCCCGGATCCAGGTCAGTGCCTTCTCGTATTCTTCACGGTCATAGATTTCCAGGGTCATGCGGCGCAACAGTTCGGTCATGTCCACCCACTCGGCGCGAATGCCCAGGTACTTTTGCAGCACCTGCGTATCGCAGAAGGAGCCCATGATGCCCATGGCCACCCCGCCTATGTTGACATAGGCCTTGTTCTTCATCCAGCCCACGACCACGGCGCAGCGGCCAAATCGCAGCATCTTTTCCGCCACATCCTCGGGGATGCTGCGGTCCCCCAGGTCCTGAACGTCCCGGCCGTAAATGCTGAAGGCAGGCAATCCCTTCTGGGCATAGGCCGCCAGCACCGCCGCCAGATACACTGCGCCGGGCCGCTCCGTGCCATTGAAGCCCCATACCGCCTTGATGGTGTGCGGGTTCATGTCAAAGGTTTCCATGCCATAGCACCAGCAGGGCGTTACCGTAAGGGTAGCTATCACGTTCTGCGTGGCAAAGTATTCCTCGCATCTGGCTGCCTCCGCGCCGCCGCCGATGGTACAGGGGCTGATGACGGCCTGCACAGGCGTACCGTCGGGGTAGCGCAAGGATGAGATAAGCGTCTGGGCTGCCTGCGCCAGGCCCATGGTCTGCGCTTCCAGGCTTTCCCGGATGCCACCCCAGCGCCCGTCAATGGTGGGACGAATGCCAATCTTGGGATACAACATGTTAGCGCTCCTCCTTTGTGTACTTTTTATAGCCGGGGTGTTTTCCGGTAATGTGGTAATATTTTTCCCGCAGATCCAGCAATTTGTCAATCTGCGGCCGCGGAATTTCCTGTGCGCCGCCCAGCAGATGCGCCGTCAGGCTGATCTTGGCGTAGAGTTCCAGGGTTTCCATGCGGTAATAGGCGGTAATCAGGTCACAGCCAACGGTCAGCGCCCCATGGTTTTGCAAAAGCAGCACGTCGTGCTCCTTCAGGTAAGGGGCAATGGCGTCCGGCACCTCGTAGGTAGAGGGCGTCCCGTATGGCGTAACGGGAATGGAGCCAATGGCAATCACCGTCTCGATCATGCTATATTCATCCAGGGGCTTGTTTGCCACGGCATAGCCCGTCGCCGTGGGCGGATGGGCGTGGACCACTGCCCCCGCATCCTCCCGCTCGGCATAGCAGCGCATGTGCATCTTCATCTCACTGGAGGGACGGTACCCCTCCGGCCCCTCTACCACGCACATGCTGCTGTCCACACGAATGAGCTTGTCCGGCGTAATGAAGGATTTGGATATGCCCGAGGGGGTAATCCACCAGGTGCCATCCCCCATTTTGACGGACACGTTTCCGTCGTTGGCCGCCACCCAGCCCAGCTGCCACATTTTATGGCACACATCGCATATCTGTTCTTTTACCGCCATCGTATCCATGCGCATTCACCTCCGCAGAAAGTTTTCTCTTTAGCATTATCATACGGCTTGCGAACCGGACGCGCCTGTGTTATCATGTCAAAAAGTAGCACAATCTTCACTTTTCAGGAGAATCATCATGCGCTCCTTACGCGACCGTGAAAGCATGCAACGCGGCTCCCCGGACTACCCCCTGGATTATTACCTCATCGACCGGAATCATCCCCGCTACGAAATGCCCTACCATTGGCATGCGGAGACGGAACTGCTGCATGTGATATCCGGTCAGTTTTCCATGACCATTGACGAGGAAACCTTTTTGCTTGCCGCCGGGGACGCGGTTTACATCGCGCCTGGACGCCTGCATGGCGGCAAGCCGGAGAACTGCGTCTATGAATGCATTGTTTTTGACATGCATCAGCTGATGAAAACCAACGCCTTCTGCCGTCCCCTGATGACGGATATAGAAAGCCGCCGGGTGGACATTTTTCCCTGTTTCTCCGTCCATGCGCATGAGATGCGCCCGGTGGTGGAGCATCTCTTCCGTGCCGCTGCCCGGCGGGAGGAGGGATGGGCGCTCATCACGCTGGGATGCCTTTTCACCTTTTTTGGGGCGGCTTACCGCCTGGGCGCTTACCGGATGCACGACGCGCCGCCGGACCGGGAGTCCCGGAACGTGCTAAAGCTCAAGACCGTCTTTGAGCTCATGGAAAGTCGTCTGGACCATCCGCCCACCCTGCGTGAGCTTTCCGCCAGCATCGGCATGTCACCCAAGTATTTTTGCCGTTTTTTCAAGCTGGCCACGCATCAGACGCCCATGGAATACCTGAGTTATTACCGTATTGAGCAGGCATGCCTGGAGATGGCCACCACGGACAAGAATGTAACGGAAATTGCCCTGGATCTTGGATATGGAGAGCTGAATTACTTCATTCGATGTTTCAAAAAGCACAAGGGCGTCACGCCGAAAAAATATATGGATAGCGTTCGTCCATGACGGCAATGGTTTTTTGGGGATACCGGTGTACCGAGCCATGCAGCCTGATCCCCAGTCTTCAGGTGAACAGATCCGTTATAAAACAGTATATCCACCCTTGGCAAAAGCGCCGCGCCTTGCCTTTGCGGGCGGAATCGTTTCCCTTTCCATGCCCGGGAAACTTTCAAAATGTAAGGACATCCTTGCAATTATTTCTTGTTCTATAAAGGCCCCATCCGGCGCGTAACCGGTTGCGGTCACATTTTTTTGTTGAATTTATGTAGTTTTTCCGTTATAATCATCATAAATGCTGAATCTTTTGAAAATGGGGGCGGAGAAAATGCAGACATTTTCGCTGGACTGGATGCAGGAGGCGGAAAAGCTTCTGCAACAGCTTCCGGGCATTTTCGCAGTGCGTTTCCTGGCCGGAAACGATCATTCTACCCTGGAAGCCATCCATATTCTTGCCGATACCGCCCGAAACGCCAAGCAGGTTGTCCGGGATGTGCAGGCTGCCTTGTCCGCAGCATACGCACTGGATATAGATCATCGCATTGTCAGTGTTGCCCAGCTGCCCGTCAACCCGGTGAAAAAAGAAGGTCTCTCCGAATCCGTCCCTTTTGCGGAAAGCCGCGTGAAGTTCAATGGGCTGGCCTATCAGGATATGCCAAACCGTTGTTCCGTCCAGGTGACGCTGCAATATCAGCAGACGGATTATCAGGGATGTGCCGAGGGTAAGCCCGGTCGCAAGTGGCAGGATCTTTTGGCGGCGCAAGCCACATTGAATGCCGTTGGCAAGCTGCTGGGGGAGACGGGTGTGTATACCCTGCTCCATGTGCAGCGCATGCAGACCGGCATGATTCCTTTGGGAATTGTGCTTGTGCAAACCATGGAAGAGGATGCGCTGCTTGCCGGTGCAGCAGTTTTGGACGATGCCGGACTGCATGGGATTGTACGCGCAACATTGGACGCCATTAACCGGAACCTGAATTGGCGCATCAGCCATGATGCAAGTGAAAGGAAACGGGTTCATCCGATCTCTCCCCGTGAATACGCTGATTGATCTGATGTCCCTGATATAGCGGAGCGGAATATAGCCTGTCTGTTAGCGAATGACAGAGATTCGAAGAAGGAGGGCTATATTCATGAAGGCTAAGATCATGACCGCTCTGATGGCGCTGTCTGCTCTGGTGCTGTCTGCCGGTGCTTACTTCACCTGGCGTTAACCTGGTATAAGGTGCACGGGTGAACCCGTTTCCCTTTTTTCACCTGCACGGCAGCGGAATTTATGGAAGGTGAGAGGTGGTAATCGATCATGCCGAAAAAAGCCTGGATCTATATGCTTTTTGTGATTCTGGCCGGCATAGCGATCTTTGTGGAAAGCCTACTCAACGGATGGGATCACCTGACAAATTTATTGCAAAACAATATCTGGCTGATCATCAGCATGCTGATCCTCAGCGCAATCTCCCGCTCCTGTCCCTTATATCTGCGCAACGATCAGGCCTTTGACATTTCCGTGATCTCCACGGTGGCATTGTACCTGTGTGTGGGGACACGAATAACCATTATCCTTTATGTTGTCAGCACTCTGATCACCTTCGAAAAGTGCGCTGACGGTACGGTAAAATCCCTGTATAACATGGATCTCAAAAAAACCCTGTTCAATGTTGCAAATATTGTGCTTTCCATTGCGATACCGGGTTTGCTATGCCATGTATTCGGTATTTCCCAGGCAGGGCTGGTGCTTCCCAACGTTCTGCTGAAAGCCGTTATCTTTTCGGTAGGCACGTATCTGACCAATGCATTGCTGAGCATGACGCTCTTTTGTCTGATGGGTATGGCTTCCGCGTCCGATGCCTTCCACCAGGTGGTGGGCTTGATGCCCAATGTGCTGGCCGCCATGCCCATTGGCCTGGTGATTGCGCTGATCTATAGCATGAACCATGGCGTATGGCTGGTGCTCCTGATGCTTTTGCCCCTGTTGCTGGCACGCTATGCCTGGAAATTGTACCTGGATGCTCAAAAGCAGCAAATGCTGCTGATTGATGCCATCGTCTCCGCCATGGAAGCAAAGGACAAGTACACCGAGGGTCACTCTCGCCGTGTACATGACTACGCCATGCAAATCGGTCAGGCCATGGGAATGCCTCGCAAAACACTGGAGATTCTGGGAACAGGCGCGCTGCTCCACGACGTGGGCAAAATCGGCATTGATGACAGTATTTTGCGCAAGCCCGACCGCTTGACGGACGAGGAATGGCAAATCATGCGCAGCCATCCGGACATCGGGGTACGCATCGTATCGGGGTTGGGATTTAGCCCGGAAGTATTGGAGATTATTCACAACCATCATCAGCGATATGACGGCAGTGGTTATCCCCCCAGAGCCGCCGGCCAAACCCCCAGCATGCTCACCATGATTATGTGTGTGGCCGATGCCTACGACGCGATGACCAGCGACCGCGCCTACCGCAAGCATTTCTCGCAGGAGAAGGCCATTGCCATTTTGCGGGAAGGGGCCGGGACGCAGTTCCATCCGGATGTGGTGAACGCCTTTATTCAAGTGTTGGAGAAGAAAGAGCCATGCTATTGATCTGGGTTCTGGCCGCGGCGGTGCTTACGGGCTACCTGCGAGGAGGGCGGCTGAAACATTATGTGCAGGAGCCGCTGGGCTGGTTGGCCTGTCCCATTGTTGCTTTTGCGCTGGAAGCGCTTATCCCGCTCTGGCAGCGTCTTTCCCTTCCGGAAACGGTATGGCTTGGTTGCATGGTGCTGGCACAGTATGCGCTCCTGCTGCTGTTCTGCTACCGTAACCGGTCCCGGGGGATCAGCATGTTGCTCATTGGTCTGGCTTCCCTGAGCAACCTGGCTGCCATGTGCTGCAATGGTTTTCGTATGCCGGTTTCCTCCGCCGTGTATGATTATCCCGTGTTTGCTTCCTTTGTGGCCCGCGTCAGCGCAGGCGAGTTACCTGAATATGTGATTGTAAATCACACAGCCCCCCTGTGGTTTCTGGGGGATGTGATCCCTGTCCCTTACGTGTTGCCGGGTATGGCCAGCGTCGGGGATGTGCTTCTGGGCGTGGGGATTTTTTTGTTGATGCAGCAGCTTATGGGGCTTGGAAAAGGCAAAAGTTCCGTGGCCACGCCCACCCCTGTGAAAAAATAGTTCTTCATCCAATACAAAAGCGCCAGAGGAAAGCTGCTTTCCTCTGGCGCTTTTTCTCGGTTAAAATGCTCTCATTTGGGAAGTGCATGGAAAATGCATTGCGGCCAGGCCGACCCTGTCCGGCAAGCGAAGGCTGCACCGCCGTGCGCACCGGAACCGGGCCATGGTCCAAGCGCCATGCCTCTTCACCCTTTGTTCATGAGAAGGCTCAATTCATCTCCCGGAGCTTCCGGGCCTGTTCTTCCATGCGCAGCGCGTCGATGATCTCATCCAGGTCGCCATCCATGATTTCATCAATGCGGTACAGCGTCAGCCCAATGCGGTGATCCGTAACGCGGCCCTGGGGAAAGTTATAGGTTCGTATGCGTTCGCTGCGATCTCCCGTGCCCACCTGGTCCCGGCGGTTTTCCGCATAGGCGGCGTCTTTCTCCGATTGCAGCTTTTCCAGCAGGCGGCTTTTCAGCACGCGCATGGCCTTGTCCCGGTTCTTGATCTGGCTTTTCTCATCCTGACAGGTAACCACCAGCCCTGTGGGCAAATGGGTAATGCGCACGGCTGAGTCCGTGGTATTCACGCATTGCCCGCCATGGCCCGTGGAGCGGTATACATCAATGCGCAGATCCTTGGGCGCAATCTCCACTTCCACGTCCTCGGCTTCCGGCAGCACAGCGACCGTGCAGGTGGAGGTATGTATCCGCCCGCCGGATTCCGTGGTAGGCACCCGCTGCACGCGGTGAACGCCGCTCTCGTATTTCATTCGGGCAAACGCTCCCGGGCCGCACAGGGTGAACACAGCTTCCTTCACGCCGCCCAGCTCGGTCATGTTGGTGGACACGGGCTCTACCCGGTAGCCATGCCGCTCCGCATAGCGGATATACATGCGCATCAGGCTCGCGCCAAACAGGCTGGCTTCATCTCCGCCCGCACCGGCGCGAATCTCCATGACCACGTTGCGCTCATCATTGGGGTCCCGGGGCAAAAGCAGCAACCGCATTTCGCTTTCCAGGGCTGTTCGGTGCTCCCGCAGGGTTTTCAGCTCTTCCTGGGCCACAGGCGCCAGTTCCGGGTCCGACAGCATTTCCTCCGCCTGGTGCTCCTGGGACGTCAGCGCCTGATAGCGTTTCCACGCCTCCACCGCAGGCTCCAGCTGGGCATGCTCCTTGAGCAGGCGCTGCCACCTGGCCGTGTCAGCGATAATCTCCGGCTGGCTCACCGCCTGGGAAAGCTCATCGTACCGCTCCTGGATCCATTGGAATTTTTCTATCATGCAACCTCTCACCGCATTGTGTCATTTCCGCCAGGCTTCTACCATGCGTAAAATGCCCTGGTAATCCTGGTGACATTCCGTTTTCAATCCTTCCCGGCCCAGCATATCCGCCACCTGTGCCGCCTGGCCATAGCCAACCTCCAGGAAGAGCACGCCTCCGGGTAGCAGGTGTTCCCCAACGCCTGCCGCGATCCGCCGGTAAAAATCCAGCCCATCCGCGCCACCGCGCAGGGCCATGGCCGGTTCCCGCATTACCTCCGGCTGCAATGTTTCGCAGGCTTCATTGGGAATATAGGGAGGATTGCTGACAATCAAGTCATAGCATCTGCCCGCCACCGCTTGCCACAAATCCCCTTGCAAAAACGTTACGGGCGCACCCAGGCGCTGTGCATTCTCCTTTGCCACTGCCAGCGCCTCCGGGGAGAGGTCCGCTGCCTCCACCCTGGCCTCAGGCACCTCCAGGGCCAGAGACGCCCCCAGGCATCCGCTGCCACAGCACAGGTCCAGGGCACGCGGCGCGTCCTGGAAGCGCTTCAGCGCGGCAATGGCCCGCTCTGCCAGCAGTTCGGTTTCCGGGCGTGGAATCAGCACACGGCTGTCCACGTGAAAGTTTCGCCCCAGAAAAGGCTGCTCACCCAGGATGTACTGCAGCGGTTCCCGCTGAAGCCGCCGCTGACACAGGGCAGCAAATGTGCTGTGCTCCGCCTCCGTCAGTTCCCGCTGGCTCAGGCGTGCCATCAATGGCGGCATACCGGTCGCGCGCTCCATCAGCAGACCACTGTCCCAGGCAGGGTCGGGTATTCCTGCCGCGGCAAATGCCCTAGCCGCCTGGCGGCATGCTTGCTGCAACGTCATGCCTGTTCCGATTCCTGGGGCCATGCATAGCCCGGTTCGGACTCCCGGTAGCTATGCAGCACGGCGTACCCTTCAGGCGTGCGCGGAGCCTTTTCCGGCATGCCGTGGAGCGCCACGTTCATGGAAACGATGGCCACCTCCAGCATGCCCTTGTCGGGCTTGCGGGTAGTCAGCCGCTGCATCTGCATGCCTGGCCAGCGGAGCGCATGGGCCAAGCGGCTCTCGCTATGGGCGAGTCCCTTGAGCACCTCATAACTCACGCCCGCGACCACGGGCAGCAGCGCCAAGTGGCTCAAAAAGCGCCAGAGAAACACGTCTCCATTGTACCCCACCACCGTAAACAGCAGTATGGAGATCACAAACACGATCAGCAAAAAGCTGGTGCCGCAGCGGGGATGCAGCGTGGTATACTTGTCGGCGTTCTCCGGGGTCAGGGGCAGATCCGCTTCATGGTTGTACACCGTTTTGTGCTCCGCCCCATGGTATTGGAATGTGCGGCGTACATCCGGCACAAAAGCGCAGGAAATCATGTACCCCATCAAAATGAGGATGCGCAGCACACCGCTGAGCAGGTTCACCCCCACGCGCCCCATGCCCAGTCCCTTGAGCCACTGGGCAAAAACCGCGGGAATCAGGAAAAACAGGCCCACAGACAGCACCACTGCCAGCAGTACCGCCACACCCATGACAATTTTATCCACGCCTTTGCCCAGCTTCTTGCTCAGCCACAGCTCAAACTTGCTGGGTTCTTCGTCCAGCACGCCCAGCATCTCCGTGGACTCCTGCAACGTACTCATGCCCATGGCCAGCATGCTGCACAGATTGACCACGCCGCGCACAAAAGGCCAACCCATCCATTTATGCTTTTTGGCAGGCGAAACATACTCCCGCCGCTTCACCACAATGGACTGATCGGGCCGCCGTACAGCAATGGCAATGGCGTCCGGCGCCTTCATCATCACGCCTTCCATAACCGCCTGTCCACCAATATCCACCCGGGGACAAGCGCTTTGCTTTTGCTTCATCAATCGCAACCTCTTTCTACGCGCAGGTGCGCGCCAGTGATTTGTGTATGTATTCGCGCCCGCCTGGTCTTTTCCCTGCCCCAGGAGCCGGAATCACAAAGAATCCCAGGGGAGCCATTCTACCTGGCTCCCCACGGCAAGGGCTGGCACGATGAAAAAAAGCGTACCGGCTTACGCTCGGTACGCTGTAAGGACTTATTCGATGCCGAAACGCTTCTTGAAGCGATCGACGCGTCCGCCGGTATCCACCAGCTTCTGCTTGCCGGTGAAGAAAGGATGGCACTTGGAGCAGATATCAACCTTCAGCTCCTTCTTCGTGCTGCCGGTTTCAAACGTCTCACCGCACACGCAGCGAACGATGGCCTTGCCGTACTTGGGATGGATTCCTTCTTTCATGACTTTTCACCTCTTTCGCGCATGCAATGATCGGGCTTTTCTGCCGCGGAGAATATTCTACCATAGTCGCGCCCGAATTGCAAGCAATTTTTGCATTATGTTTCCTGGCAGGCTCAGCGGTTTTTCTCCATCAGGGCAACCCATTCCTGAATCTTCGCCAGGAGCTCATCGTTCCCGCTGGCCTTATCCATCATGTTCAGCAGATGCGGAATGGCCGCGGCGGAGGGCGTTGAACTCAAAATGGAGCGGATCGCCTGCAGGCCTTGCATCTCCGCAGGCGTCATTAGCAAATCAGCGCGCTTGGTGCCGCTCTTTTTCAGGTTAATCGCCGGGCTTACGCCTGCCTTTGCCACTTCCTGATCCAGCACCAGCTCCATGTTGGCGGTTCCCTTGAATTCCTCCACCACCGTATCATCCACCTTGGAGCCGTTATCCACATTCATGGCGCCCAGGATGGTCAGGCTTCCGCCTTCCTTGACGCAGCGGGCGGTTCCGAAGAGTTTCTTGGCGCGGAACAAGCTGCTGGGATTAACCATGCCGGGCATGTTGCGCCCTTGCTGGGCGGCCGTGGTGGTGTATGCCTTGGCCAGCCGTGTCAGGCTGTCCACCACAACCACCACATCCTGCTTCTGCTCCACCAGCCGCTGCGCACGCTCCAGCACCATGTCCGCCAACCGCAGGTGATTCTCCGGCGCCTGGTCAAAGGTGGAAGCCACTACCTCACATTTGACCTGCTCGCGGAACAGTGTCACGTCCTCCGGGCATTCGTCAATGAGCAGCACCAGCACCGTAACCTGAGGATAGTTTTCCGTGACCACATTGGCGAAGTCCTGCAGGATCTGCGTTTTTCCCGTATCAGGCGGGCACAGCAGCAAGCCCCGCTGGCCAAAGCCGATGGGCGCTATCAGGTCCGCGATACGCATGGCATCGCTGCCCTTTCCATTGTGGGACTCCAGGTCGATACGGCGGCTGGGATACACCGGCGTCAAATCCTCAAAGGCGGGCCGCTGCCCCAGCTCATCCGGAACGCAGCCGTTCACCGCGGTGATGTAGAGCATCGCGGCATATTTATCCCCTTCCCGCTGGGGGCGCGTTTTTCCCACCACCAGATCGCCTGTGCGCAGGCCAAAGCGGCGGATCTGGGCCATGGACACATAAATATCCTTGCTGGACGGCAGGAAGTTTTCCGGGCGCAGGAAACCGTATCCGTCCGGATGAATCTCCAGAATTCCCTGACCATCTCCACATTCCCCGGCCGCCAGCATTTCCGGCACTGCGGGGTTGGAGGTTCCCAGCTCCTGGTTATAGTAGCCGGTGTCGGCCCGCCGGGATGTATAGGAAGCGCGGGGACCATAGCCCGCGGGAGCATTGGTCCCATAGCTGGAAGCCACGTAGCCGCCCTCCTGAAAGGATGGGCGCTGCTGCTCACTCCAGCTCCGTTCCCCATAGATTGACCGGTTTTCCTGAAAGCCGCCAAAGTTGCGGGGCTGCTCACGGAAGGAACGGTACTCCTCCGTTCCTCGCTGCACGGATGGTGCAGGCGCGGGGTCTACGGCGTCCGGACCAAAGCGGGGCGCATAATTGGTGGGGCGCGTGGTATTCATCCGAACGGTATCCGTATTGGCCGTGGTACGTGGCGCGGATGCGCTTCTCGCCTGCCAGGCAGGCCGTGAAGAATAAGCCGGAGCCTGATAGGCAGGCTTGGCGCTGTAACGTGGTGAGGGATTGTGCCAGGCGGCCTTAAAATGGGCGGACGCAGTGCGTTCCTCCCGTGCAGGAGCCTCCTGGGAAGTCTGCTGCGCTGTCTGCACAACCGGAGTTTCTTCCTCCTGCGCGGCCGGTTCCTTGGCTTCCGTCTCCGGTGCGGCAGCAGGCGTTTCCTCCACAACCTGTTCCGTTGCCTCCTCGGTGCTCTCGCCCGCCAATGCCGCGGTCAGTTTCTGGATAATGCCGTCCTTGGACAGCCCTGCGCCAAGCCGGACATGCTTCTCCTTTGCCAACTTTCGCAGTTCAATAACAGTCATGGAAGAAAGCTCAAGACTTGACAATGTTCCATCCTCCTTGCGTGGTCGCAAACAATAAATAACAAGGGATCACTGCCAGGCTCAGACGATTCACGGTTCATAAACGGGATATAAAACGTTCCGTCACGTGACACGGCGGTCTTTGCTGCCAAAATAGAATCATAAACATTGTCCGCAGCACAGGCATAACCGCCCATCACTTTTATTGCCGATAGCAGATCAATACATCCCGGTTAACGGCCTGTTCCACATAATGTTCCAGGTCGTCCAGGGGGAAATCCAGTTTGGGGAGCCACCCTGCCTCCTGGGCCCATGCACTGAGGTGGCGCTTGGTGAGCGTATAACTGTTGAAGGACAAGGCCATGGCGCCGCCGGGGCGCACAGCCTCCCGCCAGGCAGGCAGGGCCTTGCGCAGCAGCGTCTCAAAGCTCTCCGGCCGTCCTCCGTCCTCGGGCGCGTGCTGCACGCCATAGGGAAGATCCGTAACCAGCAGCTCCACCGGCGTTTTGCGCATCAGGAAACCCACCTGCCGCGTATCCCCCAGCAGGAACCGCAATGTGCGGGTATCCCCCGCCTGATAATGCTCCCGCGTATCCGCCAGGGTATACGTTGCCTCCGGCACCGCCGGTCCCTTGGGAACGGAGCGTGATCCCTGAACCAGGCTATGCTTTATCCGCTGGTTTTGCAAAGAGCGGTTGACAAAGTCCATGGCTTCCTTCAGGTCCTTCCGGTCCCGATCCAAGCCCACGGCATGCATTCCCTGCGCCAATGCGCAATAAAGCGTGGTGCCTTTTCCGCACAGCGGGTCCAGCACCGTCAGCGGACGCTTTTCGTGGAAAAACGCGCTCTGGCTACGCGCCAGGTTCAGCATCAGCGAAGTGAATGCCGCGTTGGTTTTTCCTTTATATTTCAGCACTTCCGCCATTTCTTCAGGCAAATAACGTTCCCTGGGCCGCGCCAGGGGGATCAGAGCCTCCCCGTCGCGCCGCGTCCATAAGTATACACTGCTCAGAAAAGAGAGCTGCTCCAGTGCCTTCTCATTCAGCGCGGAACATTCAAAAGTCAGGAAGGGGGTACCACCAATGCTTTCCACTCGTGGTTCAGTGAAAACATCCAGCGCCAGCAACATGCACTGTAACTCCGCTTTGCCAAGTTTTTCAAGGGCGGACTGGTAGCGAACGTTTGGGTGCGGTAAAAGTTGAAAGGCGTATTGCATGACATCCTCTTTCTGTCCATTGATAAAGATAGTATAACAAAATCCGCGACGCAGCGCAAGGGAGAATCCTGTATTTTTCCGTATAATTATGTGAATAATTTGCGAACGATCTGCATTTTTCCGTATGCAGTGCCCCTTGGTCCGGGTAAAAAAGGCCCCCTTCCCGCATAGCGTCGGAAAGGGGGACAATTTGAAAAAAATCAGTACTTACGCTTGCGTGCAGCCTCTGCCTTCTTCTTGCGCTTCACGCTGGGCTTTTCGTAATGCTCACGCTTGCGAACCTCAGCCAAAACGCCGGCACGAGCACACTGGCGCTTAAACCGCTTGAGCGCGCTCTCCAGGGATTCGTTCTCACGAATACGTACCTCGGACACTGTTATCCCTCCCCTCGCTCATCTCGCCTTGACATCAGCCGGCTAGACGGACGGATGGCGAACCGTATTGTCATTATATCGCCTTTACGCACACTCGTCAACAGCAAAAATCGTTTTTTCAAAGAATTTTTGCTCCGGCTGTGCGAGAAAAACATTCTTTAGGCCATCTGCTCCTTCATGGAACGTCCCCCAAGCACATGAAAGTGCAGATGTCCCACCGACTGGCATGCGTCCTTTCCGCAGTTGGACACCACGCGGAAGCCAGTTTCCTTCAGGCCCTCCATTTCCGCTACCTTTCCGCAGGCCCGAAGGCATGCCGCCAGCTGCTGATCCGTCAGCCCGTCCGTTTCACCCAGGGAGGATACATGGGTCTTGGGAATCACCAGCACATGGGTAGGCGCCTGGGGATTGATATCCCGGAAGGCGTACACAAAGTCATCTTCATACACTTTGGTGGAAGGAATCTCTCCGCTGATAATCTTGCAGAACAAACAGTTTTCCATGTGGTTCGCATCCTTTCCATTCATAGCAACGGCCCAAGCCGCCGCTTTCATGCCATGTCATAAAAAGTTCACATTTCTTCGCCCAGCAGCCCATCCTCCGTGCACGCGGCTGCGCGTACCCGGCGGTATTGCCCCTGGGCGCCGTTCCGGCAGGGAAGCTCCACACGCAGGTACTCGGGCGTATACCCTACCCACGCCCCGTTGGGCAACGGCTCTTCCAGTAATACTTCGACCTCCCGGCCCACAAATCCTTCCCGGTACCGGCGTCCCACGGCCTCTCCCAGGGCAATCAGCTCCCGGGCACGCTGTTCCTTCTGCGCGTTGGACAGCTGGCCGGGCATGGCAGCCGCCTTGGTTCCTTCCCTGCGCGAATAGGGGAACACATGGATTTTTGCAAACCCCACCGCTTCGATCATGTGGCGGGTCTGGGCATACTCCTCCTCCGTTTCCCCAGGGAAGCCCGTAAGGATGTCCGTGGTAAAGGCTGCCTCCGGAAATTCCCGGCGAAGGTTCTCCACACCGGTCAGATACATTTCCGTATTATACCGCCGGGCCATACGGGCCAGCACGGTATCCGAACCGCTTTGCAGGGCCAAGTGAAACTGCGGGCACACCTTGTCCAGCTCCTTCAGCCGGGATGCAAACGATGGCGTGGCGATGGTAGGCTCCAGGCTGCCCAAACGGATGCGCCGCACCTGTGGCACCGCTTGCACCTGGGCAATGGCGTCCAGCAGGGTGGGACGCTCCTCCACATCCCGGCCATAGCTGGATAGATGTATGCCCGTGAGCACCAGCTCGGAGAATCCCGCCCCGGCCAAGCGCTCCGCTTCCTGGCGGATCTCCTCCAGGGGCCGGGAACGTATGGATCCCCGCACGCTGGGAATGATGCAATAGGTACAATGGTTATTGCATCCCTCCTGGATTTTCAGCGTCGCACGGGTATGTTCCTGCTGTCCGGTGATGTTCAGCCGCTCAAAGGGCGCCTGCGTCAACGCCTCCACCGCGCACAGCTGACGTTTTTCTCTAATGGCGCGCTCCAGCAGCTCCACCACTTCTGCCCGGCGCTGCGTGCCCAGCACCAGCCGCGCGCCGGTGGACAGCAGTTCCTCGCCCTTGCGCTGCGCCAGGCATCCGCAGAGCACGATGTGGCTGTCCGGATGCTCCCGCCGCAGCCGCCGGGTCAGCTGCATGGATTTCTTGTCCCCGGTGCCGGTTACGGTGCAGGTGTTCAGCACATATACATCCGCCGCCCCCTCAAAGGGAACCACCGTATAGCCCGCAGCCTGAAAGCGTTCCAGCATGGCCTGGGTATCATATTGGTTCACCTTGCAACCCAAGGTATGAAAAGCAACTGTCCGCAATTTCTTCCCCCGATTTCATGTTTGATCCATATCCCCATACAGGGCCAGCAGCGCCGCCACGGCTGCCAGGCCGGCCGTTTCCGTGCGCAAAATGCGTGGCCCCAGGGTTACCGGCCGCGCGCCGGCCTTCTCCATCCGCGTTACTTCCTCCGGGCTCATGCCGCCTTCCGGACCCACAATCAGGGCCAGATTCCGCACCTGAGGCCATTGCTGGCTAAAGCGGCGCAGGCCGTAGCCTTGCGCCTCCTCCCATGGGGTCAGCACCGCCTCAAAGCCATCCAGCCGCCGAAGCATCTCCTCAAAGCGCAGGGGTGCCTCCACCCGGGGAACCACCGTCCTGCCGGACTGCTTGGCCGCTTCCCGGGCGATTTTCTGCCAGCGCTCCCGCTTCTTCTCCCCGTCCTTCTCCGTAAGGCGCGCAACGCAGCGCTCCATGGCCACGGGTACCACGGACACCGCCCCCAGCTCCGTGAGCTTTTGAATAATCAGCTCCATTTTTTCCGCCTTGGGCAGGCCCTGAAACAAGGTAATCCGCAGCGCCGGCTCCGTGGAGGGCAGTTCCTCCAGCAAGCGGCAGGCAACCGCTTCCCCTGTCCCGTCCAGGATCTCCCCGCGAAAGCGCCGCGCCCCATCCATCAGAACAACTTCTTCCCCCGGCCGCAGGCGAAGCACCCGCCGGGCATGCCGGGCGTCCGTTTCCTCCAGGCAGACCACTTCCCCCTGAAAGCCGGCATCATCCACAAAAAAGCGGTGCATCAGGCGGGCCTCCTGCTGATCATCGCCACCCATTCACCCTTTTTACGCTCCTCCACCAGCTCATAGCCCGCCTGCTGCAGGGCATCCAGCACGTCCTGCTCCCGCTCCCGGATGATGCCCGAGCATACGAACAATCCCCCGGGAACGATGTGCTCCTGGAGCGGTGCGGCAAAGCCGCAAATTACGTCGGCAATGATGTTCGCCACGCACAGGTCGCATTGCTCTGCCCGTTGCTCCAGCAGGTTTCCCTGCACGCATTGAATTTTCTCCTCCAGGTGGTTATGGGCCACGTTTTCCCGGGCCACCTTCACCGCGGTGGGATCAATATCAATGGCCAGCACCTTTCCGGCCCCCAGCAGCGCCGCCCCAATGGCCAGGATGCCGCTGCCCGTACCCACGTCAATAACCCGGGCGCCAGGCGTCAGATAATCCTCCAGGAAGCCCAGGCACATGGATGTGGTCTCATGGGTCCCCGAACCAAAGGCCATGCCGGGGTCAATCTCAATGATTCGGTCCCCCTCCTGAGGCGTATAGCTCTCCCAGGTAGGCTTGACCACCAGGGTCTTCCCCGCATGGAATGGCTTGTAGAAGCGTTTCCACACTTCTGCCCAGTCCTCTTCCTTCACATCCTGGGTTTCAACATCCAGGCTGCCCAGGTCCATGCCCAGCTCCATGCGCTGCCACTGCTCCAGCCGATCCCGCAGCGCTTGCATCCGGTCCGTATACCGGTGATCCGGCTCAAACCACGCGTGTACCACCACGTCCTCCGGCATGTGCTGGATGAGATCCGGGTCGATCATCTCCCAGAAACCCGTGGGCTTATCCGGGTCCGGCACATCTGCCCGATCCTCCACCATGGTGCCCGTGGCGCCCTCCTGCATCAACTGCTCCGATACCAGGTCCGCGCCCGCCGTGGTTGTGTGTACCTTGACCTCTATCCAGTCCATGCCATCATCCTCCTTGTGTGCTTCTTGGTATTATAATGCATTCTTCCCGGAAACGCAACGCAAAAGCCCGCATCTCACCTGTCGCAAAGCAAAAGGGCCGCGCCACCCATGCTCTGGGCGGCCGGCCCTTGTTCCGGCGGTGCAAGCTCACTTGAGGAAATAGGTCACCGCATACCCTGTGTATCCGTTGTAGTTGACCTTGGCCCAGTCGTCACCGGGAATCAGCACCGTTACCACCGCGCCATGAGGCATGCGCGCGTAGATCTGGTTTCCCGACATGCTGGGTGTGCTGCGCAGGTTTACAAAGGAGCGTTTTGGGTGGTTGACCGTCATGGTGGGAACGCTGGGCAGGTTATACAGGGTAAGGTATTTGGTCATCATATACCCTTCCTTGCCCGTGCGGTCCACCCGCACCTTGCACCATTCGGTGCCCTGCCCCAGTATGGTCACCCGTGTGCCGTTACCGTGCTGGGAAATCACCTTGCTGGTGGTGGAGGCGCTCTCCCGCAGGTTCAGCACCTGGTTGGACCGGGGATTGGTCACAATGCCATAGCCCTTGTTCTGGGAAGGCGTGGAGGAACCGGTGCTGAAGGAGGGCTTGATGACTCCATCCCGCAGGAACGAGGCGCTCATAAAGCCCACGTAGCCGTCCACCGAAACCTTCCACCAATCGGTGCCCTTTTGCAGCACCATTACGTAACTTCCGCCCTTGAACTGCTTGAGGGAGGTGTAGCCAGTGCCCGGGCCTGTACGCAGGTTCAGGCCGGTATTATTGGGCGTTTGGATGGTGGCAACCTTATCGCTGCCTACCCAATAGTGCTGACGGATATACTCCGAGCGGAAGTAGCCGGTTTTCCCGTCCACATTCACCTGGTACCAGCCGTTGTTCAAGCCCTGCAACGTGCAGGGCACCCCGTTGTAATAGTAGTCCAGCACACGGCCGCTGTAACTGGGCGTTTGCCGCAGGTTGAGATATCCCCGCTCCAGGGGATTGGTCACAATGCCTACCGCCTGCACCACGTCGGGCTCCACGCGGATAAAGTTTTTGCTCATCCAGCCGCTCTTGCCATCCGGGCCGTTGACCGAATACCAGTTGTCGCTCTCCCCGGTGATTTCCACCCACACCCCCGGCTGATAATATCCCAGCCGCGTGCTGCTCTGGGTTGGCTGACTTCTTAAATTGACATAGCTGCTGTTTTCCACAACACCATAGCCAATGGCCGTTGCGGCCTTGGCCGGCAAGCAGGGAAGCAACAATAGCAGCGCCAGCACCCATATTCCCCATAATTTTCGTGACGCTGAACGGAACATACGCTCATCTCTCCTTCACCCCAGGGCGGGATTCATGCCCCCCCTTGTACCTATGCAACGGAAGGGGAAAAGGTTTCCATCCCATCCAAAGGGTGGAAAGCAAAAGGTTTTTTAGGATGATTGCGGCAAAGCGATTTTTCCCAATACCAGGGCCGCCCTGTACATGAGCTGCACAAAGGTTTGCGCGGGAATATTTTCCTGCTCCATCACCCAGCGCACAATGGCGTCCCGGTAAATGTGCATGATTAAGTCCGTGTAAAATTCCCGGTGAGGATCAGTGGAGAAATATGGAGCCAGGCGGTTGGAAATAACCGGCGCGATGACCTGCCCCAGATATTCATAAAAAGAATCCTGTCCCTGCTGGCGCAGCGCATTGCGGTAAAACTCCCGGTGCTTCTCGAAAAATTCGCACAGCCGCAGCAGCGCATCCGCACCCTCGGGAGCGTCACGATGAAACTCATCAAAGAATTCCGTATAAAAGATCCAATTCACCAGGTCATATTTATCCCGGAAATGATAGTAAAAGCTTTTACGGTTCATATCGCAGGCTTCGCAAATGTCGCCCACGGTAATTTTGCTCAGCGGGCGCGACGCCATGAGGCTCTTGAGCGCATAGGCCAGAACCTTCTTTGTCACGCCCGCTTCCGCCACCGTGTCCGCCTCCCTTTTCTTGCTGCTTAGTATAGCAGATAGCCCCGGGAAATGCAAGACAAAGGCTTACCCCAGCACGTCTGACAATTCCCAGTTTTCATCCCACATGGTCAGGGGTGCGGGACTGCCGGGCAGGATGCGCCCTGCCAGCGCCTCGCCGATGGATTGGGCGGGGGTCAGGGTGCACATGCGTACAGCCGTTTCCGGCGCAATGCCGAACCGGTGAATCATATTGTGCAGCGCCACCGGCATGGTCAGCACCGATCCTGCCAGCACGCCGCTGGCCAGCCGCGCAGCCCCCTCCCGGACGAACACCTGCTGACCGCCCAGGGCATAAACGCCGTCCGGCATGCCCGCGGCTTCCATGGCATCGGTAATCATCACCGCGTGTTCGGCGCCCTTGGCGCGCACCGTCAGGCGAATCACATCCGGGTGCAGGTGAATGCCGTCGCAGATGATCTCCGTATACAGCCTTTCATCCGTCAGTGCCGCGCCCGGTACCCCAGGCTCACGGTGATGCAGCGGAGGTTGCGCGTTAAAGGTGTGGGTCACATGGGTGGCGCCCCATTCCGCCGCCTGATGGGTCTGCTCGGCGGTCGCCGCCGTATGGCCAATGGACACGGTAATGCCGCGGGAAACCGCTTCCCGGATAAATGCCTCCGCTCCGGCCCGCTCCGGCGCCATGGTCAACAGCCGCACCCAGGCGGTATGCCCGCCGGTCATTTCCTCCAGGGCCGCCATGGACGGATCGCAGAAAAACTCCTTCAGCTGGGCTCCGCACTTGCTCTCGGCCAGGAAGGGCGCTTCCATATGCGCCCCCAGCACCCGGCTCCCCCGGGGTTCAGGGCGTTCCATCACCGCTCCGATGCCGGCCACGGCGCTGCGGGTATCCGCCACCGAGGCGCTCATGGTCGTGGGCAGGAAAGCCGCCACGCCCACCTGGTACAGTTCCCGGCTCATGTGGCGCACCGCGTCCTCCCCCGCCATGGTGTCCTTGCCCCGGAAGGCATGGATATGGACATCCACAAAGCCTGGCAGCAAATAACGCCCCTGGGCGTCCACCACTTCTTCCCCGGGGTGCGGTGCCAGTGCCGCACCTGTCTCCCGCACCACGCCTTCCTCCAGGCGCACGCAGGTTTCCGGCTCAAAGGTTCCGTTTACATAAGCGTTTGCATGTAAAATCAGCATACCGTTTCCTCCTTTGTCTTCTTTCGGCAGATCCGCCGGGATACACTCCGGGCCAGTTCAGCCGCGTGCATGCCCAGAACCGCCCAGAACATAGGCGACACCAGGCAAATGCTGAAGCTGAAGAAGTCCTGGATGGCATAGCATCCGATGGCCAGGGTTGTCACCCACAGCCAGGGGCGGCGCTTGGCCCGCCGCACCCCCAGCAGCAGCATCGTCCCCAGAAAGGCCACATACATCACCAGCGCGGGCAGTCCGTTTTCCACCAGAATGGTCACGTAACCATTATGAGCACTGTCAAAGGTTTCGGGATAAACCAGCCCCGCCGCCGCCAGTTGCTCCTGCATGGCAAAAAGGAACGTATTGGGCCCCGTGCCCGTGAACAAATGCTGCCGCGCTATGATCAGCGAATTTCTCCACACCCCCAGGCGATAGGAGCCGAAGCTGTCCTGCGGGCGGCCGTGCAGAATCTCGCTAAGCTCGTACAGCCCGCCCATGCTGGCGGGTAAATCCACCAGCGCAAGGGCCAGCAGCGCCACCGCCAGCAGCAGCGCCAGCGCCACCACCAGGGTGCGGGGCCGCAGGGCAAAGCGCGTCGTCCGGCCCCAGGTTTCCGCAGACACGCCCAGGAGCACCGCCACCAGCAGCAGGCGGAGAACCATTCCGCTCCACACCAGGGTCAACGTCTCCGTGCCGTCCAGCCAGGGCATGCGCAGGGCCGTGCGCAGCGCCGCGCACAGGCATGCCAGGCTCAGCGTCCACAGGCTTCCCCGGCGGCACTCAGGATGGCACAGCCCATAGCCGGCCACCCACATCAGGAGCGCGCCCAGCACGATCAATCCGCTTTGTACCTCCATGCACAGCAGAAGCAGCACCCCCAGGGTACCAGCTGCCAGCATCCAGCCCCTGGTCCAACCGCTAAGCAGCAGAAACCCAGCCAGGAGCATGGGCACCACCAGGCTCAGGTAACCGCTGATCATGTCAATATTGCCAATGGTTCCCTGAAATTCGTAATTGGTGTAGATGCTCCGTCCCTCCGGAAACAGTCCCAGCGGATTTCCGCCCATATACTGCCAGGCAACCACACCGCAAAAAAGCATCAGCGCTGTCCCCGCCGCGGTAAGCGTACCGCGCCACCTGGGGGGATACAGGCTCATGCACAGGAAAATGCCGCCGTACAGCAGCTTTGCGGCCAGCCCCTCGTGGCGGGTGGCGCCAGCCCACCACACCCACTGGCCGCTGTCGTTCAGCCGATGCCCCATGGGGCCAAGCCACGCGGACAGCGCCACCAACGCAAAAAAGCCTACGCCCATCCAGCAAACGGGATGCCACCGCAGGTACCGTCTCCCGCCGGTGAACGCGCAGGCAATCAGCGCCGTGATGGCGCACGCCAGGCATACCGCCCCCAGCCCCAGCGCCCCCTGCCACTTGGCCAGGGTGATGTGGGTATAGGAAAAGTCGTTATAGAGCGGAAACAGCGCCAGCGCCGCCACCGCCGCTACCGTGAGACTTCCCGCAAGCCAGCGAAGGGCGGGGGCATGTTTGCTCTGGGGCATAGGCTCCTCCTCTTTGGTGAAAATCAGCGTGCCGCGTGCTCAATCCACGCAAGCGCAGCGGCGCGAACAGCCGCATCTGGTATAAAAATGCTCTATGGCAAGGATACCACTTCCCGGAAAGTGCGTCAATCCGTGCGGTCAGATTTTTCCTCCGGCGTTTGGGGCCGGATGATGGGCACAGGCTCTTCCGCTGGCGTGGCCGCGGAGGCCATGGGCGTCTTTCCGGCCCGGGCCAGGGTTTCTCTGTCCTCCGTGGTGGTTTCCTCGGGCAAGGAGGGTTCATGGTGTTCCTCCTCCGTCAGGGTTTCCGTCACCTCGGGGGGCAGGGCCACGGGTACGGTATCCAGGGTCCACGGTTCCTCCTGGGGTAAGGCCGCCACCACCGTCTCGGCGGAGGCATCTTCCGGGGAGGGTGGCGCTTCCGCCGCGGTTTCCGCACTGCGCACAGGCGGCGCTTCCATGTGGGTAGCCGCCTGCGGAGACTCCGCCTGCCCGGGGCGCTCTCTGCCCACGCACAGCCCCACGGCCAGCAGGATCACGCCCACCGCGCCATGGAGCAAAAAACCGCCTGACAGCAGGAAGGGCGAGGTAAGCGTGGTGCGCGACAGCGTCCCCGTTATTTCCGGGAACCAACCGTTGATCGCTTCCACCGGCGATGCGATCCAGCCATAGCACACCGCACCTGCTACCCCACCAGCTACCGCGCACAGCCCGGCCAGTGGCTTGCCGCCACCCAGCTGCGCCAGCATGCTTCCAGGGGTATAGCCCGTGAAGCCCATGGCCGCCCCCAGGATCAGGCTGCCCACCACCAGCGTGCCATTCAGCGGCAGGATCTCCAGATGATCCACATCCAGCACCGCCAGCCACCCCAGGAAAGCCACGCACACCGTTGCCGTGCCCAGCGCAATGAGCAGCATGCGCCACAGGGAACGCTGGCGCATACCCAGGGCCTCCTTCAGCGTATGGAGACGCGCCAGACCCGCACGCTGAAAAATCCACCCCAGCACCAGCCCCAGACCGCTTCCCAGCCATAGATCCGTCATTGTCCAGTCCCCTCCTTTCGTGCGCCGCACAGCCGCGCCGCGCCGCAGGCAGCCAGCAACAGCAGCGCCGCCGCCGCAAAACCGCTTAATGCCCCCGACGATGCCCCGCCAAACACATGGAAGGATATGCCGCCCCCTGCCATACCGGCGCCCAGCAGCAGCACAAAGCCTCCCGCAAAGCCATACAGGCACTCCCGGGCCGTGCTGCGCGCCACGTGCACCCCCTGGCGCCGGTTTTGGATGCGCCGGGGCAGCGCAGCCAAAAAAGCCCCCACGGGGATGGCTCCCGCCGCGCCCAGGGCCAGCAAGGGCAGCGTACCTTCCGCACCCGGGAGCAGCAGCGTCACCGCCTCATAGGCATCTGTCAGCCGCAGCGGCGCCACAAAAATCATTGCCAGGACATAAACAAGCCCGAGGATTATTCCCCGGGCGCCGGTATGTTTGCATGCCATGCGTCCACCTCCCTGCTTCCATGGTTCCCAGGGCAGGCATGGCCTATTCACTTGTATACCGTCCGGCTGATCACAATACTGTTGCGCCGCAGAAACTGACGGTCCAAAAAGGCATAGTAGGTTCCCGGGGTAATAATGCCCTGGAGATTCATCAGGTCCAGGCCGGACGCGCCGCACAGGATGTCCGCCAGGGCAACGCAGTTGGTTTTCAGGGCATTGTACGTCTGAAAGGGGCCCTTGCGCAGCTTGTGAAAGGTCGCCCCCGTGGCCCGGGCAAAGTCGGCCTGCGGCGATTCCTCCGGGGGCGTCCACAGGGTGCTCCCCGCCATGAATCTTTCCGCGGCGGCGCGGACGCTTTCCCGCTGCGCCTGATCCAGGCTCACCCCAAAGCTGATGAGCTTTTTCTTTTCATGATCCAGGCAATAGGCGATGTAAGGCTCCCGCTTGGCCATCACCAGCACACCGTCGGAGATCAATCCGAAAAGGCGGTTGCTGGACGCGTCATAGCAGCCGTAGGCATACACCTGCTCTCCCAGGGCGATGTCCACGTGCCCCATGCCCATGGCCGTGTCCTTGGAAAGATGAAAAAAGATTTCCAGGTCCCGCTTCGCATGGCGGTCATTGGTCTCCCGCCGTGTCCAGCGCGAGGTCTCTTCGGCTTCGTCGGGGTCATTGAGCATGCGCAGCAGCCATTGGGGAATAAGCGCCGTCAGCAGAATCGGGGGCGCGATCCTGATCCGCTGGCGAACACTTCTGCCCTTTATGTCCGTCCCCAGCAACTCCCGCACCGCGTCTCCCAGGGTAAACAGGCCGTAACCCAGGCTGTACAGGCCCAGCAGCAGCGTCAGCGGCAGCATACTCCACAGAGGATATGCCAGCAGCAGCGCCGCAAAAAGTCCGTGCATAATCCCCGCCAGCAGGTTTGCCAGCCATCCGCGCTCCCCATCCGCCTTCAGCTGTATGGCATAGATCAGCTTGCACAGGCAGTTCAGCGCCATCCACAGCCCGAAAACCAGGGAAATGGAGATACCCATGGCCCGGGGCCAAAGCATCAGCGTCAGGCCGCCGGCCAGCAGTGCCACCCCCTTGACCAGCGCAATCCGCTTTTGCCGGCCATGCAGCAGCCATTCTGTCAAATTGATGATTCCGCCTGCCGGAAGCAGCCAGCGCAACACGTCCAGGGCCAGAACCAGGGTTTTTTCAGGATGAAGCAGCATCAGGCTACCCATCAGTAGAAAAAGTATGCTCTCCGTAAACAGACGAGCAGGGGTATATGCCTTTCTCAGCATGGCGCCCATGCCTCCTTTTTCCATTTGCTTCCGTGCCTTCCTGATATATGATCTTAGCATAGGCCACGGAAAATGTCGATATGCAGTCTGACTCCATCTGGGTTTTCCCAGCAAAAAAGCGCGGCGAGACCATAGCCTCGCCGCGCCGGAAAAGGATTTACTTGTGCCCGTTGGGAGCGTTCAGCCATGCATACTCGATGGCCTCAGTATGGTAGGAGTCCACCTTGTTGCTGTCGTGGGTCTTACTGTTGGTAAAGTGGATGCACAGCTGACCTTTGTAATCGTTGTTGGCGATGGTGTCGCCATCGGGGTAGTTATGCGGAACGCCATAGAGCGAACAGGCAAAGGTGCGGTTCCCAATGGTAACCAGCATAGGCCGCCGTTGCCACAGATTCTTTTCGGCAATTTCATCGGCAGTGCTTACACCATAGATCTTGCACAGCCGTGCCGTATCCGCCGCCGTAAGGGGCTCCGCGTCCACATGGCTGCCACCGCTCCAGCGGTGCGCCCACCAAACAATACCCGTCTTCACGTCATAAACCTTGAAGTTAGCGCCCTTGGGCCACAGCTGCTGTATGCCGCCGGTGTACCAGTCGATCTTCTCGGCAGGGTAAATGGTCATGGTCAGGTCGCTGGTGTCGCTTTCGCCCACAGGCACGGTGCCAAACAGTTTATGCAGCGTATTGGGGCCGGCAATGCCGTCCACCGTCAGGCCATTGGCACGCTGGAAATTCTTCACGGCCGTTTGCACCGCGCTGGTATAGGACGAAGTAATGCTGCCGGAGTAATATCCCTGGGTTTTCAGCTCCGTCACCATGGCTTTCACCTCAGTGCCAGTGGAGCCCAGGCGCAGCGTCTTATAGGTAGCTTCCTGGCCGGCGGTGGGACTGGAGCTTGTGGGTCCGGGGGTTGCGGTTGGCAATGCGCCGCCGCTGGCGGTACACTCTTCCACGCAGTCGCCGCGCACATACCCTGTGCCCAGCGTGGTTTTTACGGGATACCACAGGTATCCGCGCAGCTCGGTAGGCTCTGCGCTGTACGGCATGACCACACCCTCGTCCAGGCGGCCGATGATCTTGGAACCATTGGCTGTGGTACGCAGGTTCACGCCGCCGGTAACCGTCACCACATACCCGACCACAACCTCGGGCTGGGGCGTGGTGGTGGGTTGCGTAGCCAGCCATTCTTCATACTCGGCCTGGGTCATAACGCTGACGCAGCTGCCAAGTACCCATACCTGCGTATTGTCATACACCACACGATACCACAGGCTTCCGCCTACGGTTTGCTGGTTGTTATAGGCCATCACCGTGCCCAGGGGAATGTTATAGGGCGCGTTGGCATCCTTGGAGGGCGAAGCCCGCAGATTCACCTTGTCCAGCACCGTAATCAGGTACGTGGACGCAGTGGCCGTTCCGCCGCCGGAGCCGTTATTCTCGTCCGGCACGCCATTGCCCGCCAGATAGCTTTCCTCCTGGGTGGCAGAAAGCTTGAAGGAGCAGTCGCCCCGCACATAGCCCAGCGTACCGTTCACATTGATGGGATACCAGGTGTATCCCTTGGAGGTTGTTGCCGTACCCGTCATGGGCCAAACGGTATCCTTGTCCACCGTTTGAATCACGGAACCCGCGGCAGTCTTGCGCAGGTTGGTCTTGGGCAGCGTAATTTTCACATAGCCGTAGCTGGAAGGTGCGGCCGTGGTGCCCGGCGCCGGCGTGGCGGTTACCACAGCCCCGCTGGCCGTGCCGTTCTGATCGCACTCCATGGCGCAGTCGCCCCGTACATAGCCCGTGCGGCCAGAAGGCGCCTTCACCGGATACCAGGTGTAGCTACCCGAGCTGACAGCCACGCCCGTCATGGGCAATACCAGGCCCAGGTCCAGCTGTTCCAGCCGCGTCCCCGCCGGCTTGGCGCGCAGGTTTACCTTATCCTCGGTAAGTTTTACATAACCGTAGCTGGAAACCTCCGCCGTGGGTACTGCCGTGGCAGGCCCCGCCGTGACGGTTACGTCGCTGCCGTCCGCGTTGCACACCTTGGCGCAGTCGCCCCGCACATAGCCGCGGATGTTATCCACCTGCACGTAATACCAGGTGTATCCCTCGCTGACGGTGCTGCTCATGTAAGGCAGAATTTCATTTTTTTTGATCTGCTGGATGGTGTTTCCCGCCGGTTGCAGGCGCAGGTTTACGCCCCCCACGGTGGTACGGATGTATCCCATGGTTACCGGAACCGCCGTAGGTGTGGCCGTAGCCACGGTACCGGTGTTTCCATCCAGGGAGGCGACCACTTCCACACAGTCCCCACGGACGTAATAGATCACGCCGTTCTGGGCCACGGGATACCAGGTATAGCCGCTCTTTTTCACCGCGGAACCGGCAATGGGCAGCACCTGGCCCGTTACTTCCCACTGGGCCTTGACGGAGCCGCCGGGGCTTTCCCGCAGGTTGGCAGAGGACAGGATCAGCTTCACATACCCGCCACTGGCCGGAGCGGTCATGGCCGGGGTAGGCGTGGGCGTTACGTTGCCCAGCACTTCCAGGAAAGGCGCCTGAATATAGCCCACATAGCCGTTATACCGCACCTGATACCAATGGCTGGTATCAATCACCGCGGGAATGGTAAGCACTTCCACCAGGGTATCCCGGTCCAGTTTTTGAATCACCGGGCCGCCTTCGCTTTCGCGGAAGTTGGTACCGCCGTTGGTAATACGTCCCATAACCATGCTGGTTACCGGCGCTGCGGTTGGCGTAGCCGTCGGCACCTCCGTTACGGTGCCCTGCCCTGTGCCCGCATCCGGCGCAGGCGTAGGGGTAGCGGTCGCAGGCACGCTGGTGGCCCACGTTGCTTGAACAGGGTTTGCCTCCCAGGCGATAGCTTCCGCCTCGGTCAGCATTTCAAAGCAATCCCCCCGGATATATCCCACATAGGTGTTGGTCTTGTCCGGGTCAGGGTGCTGCGTATCCACCTTGTACCAGGTATAGCCGCCCTCGCTGGTTGTATCCGTCACGGTGCAGATGAAGCCCGTATCCAGCTTGAACCAATAGGAATCAGAGCCCGGTTGTTTGCGCACAAAGGTGCCGTTCTTCAGTACCCTGCCGTAGGAGCCCACGGCGTAGGCAGTCTCCCACGCCCCTGGCTGGGGCGCCAATGCCAGGATGAACGCCAGCGCCAGCGCCAACGCGATCATGCGGTTCCACGACTTCCTCATTATTGTTTAACCTCCACCGTGTGTAGCCTTGTTTGTCTTTGCATGTTCCGTAATGATGTCGTCCTTATTCTATTACAAAATTATTACGGTGTCAAGGTAAGAGCCGTAACAATATCCCCGGTAACATTCACCATTTCGGGGGTATTGGCTCACTGCGGACTGCCAAAAGCACATGCAAGAGCGGAGGAGCCGAACCCCTTCCGCCTTTCATTGGCATGCACTGGTTATCCTGGCGGGATGCGCATTGCTTTTTGCCCGCAGCGTCAATCCCATGCGAGTTCAGGCAGCCTCTGGCTGGCCGATTTACGCACCGTTACTTTTCGCCGGCAAACAGCTCCGGACCGAACTTGCTCAGGAGCCTGTCCCGGTCCGCGCTGGAAAGGAGCAGCGTCAGCTCGGTGCCGCTGTCGGTATGCTTCTCTTCCAGCACCTGTCCCAAGGGGCGTACCTGGCTGAGCAGACCGTAACGGCTAAAGGGGATCAGCAGTTTCACCGGACTATGGGTGCGCTGCAGTTGCGCTGCAATGGCATCCATGAGCTGATCCACGCCTTCTCCAGTCTGGGCGGAGATCATAACCGCTCCCGGCAGGCTGGGGGAGGCATTGCCCAGGTCGCACTTGTTGATGACCTCAATGCGCGGCTGCTCGGTGGCTCCCAGCTCCGCCAGGACTTCCTCCACCACTTGCCGCTGCGCGTACAGTTCCGGGCTGGAGCCGTCGGACACAATGACCAGTACATCCGCCAGCGCGGCTTCCTCCAGGGTACCGCGGAAGGCGCTGACCAGGGAATGGGGCAGCTTCCGAATAAAGCCCACCGTATCCACCAGCAGGAAAGGCATGCCCGTCGGCGTTTCCACCCGCCGGCTCACTGCGTCCAGGGTGGCAAAAAGCTGATCCTGCACATAGACGTTGGCGCCGGACAGGCGGTTGAGCAGGGTGGACTTTCCCGCGTTGGTATATCCCACCAGCGCCACTACCGGCACTTCGCTGCGCTGGCGGCTGCGGCGGCGGATGTCCCGCTGCTTCTCCATTTCCGCCAAATCCCGCCGCAATTCGGTCATTCGCTCCCGGATGCGGCGGCGGTTGATCTCCAGCTTGCTCTCGCCCGGGCCGCGGGTACCGATGCCGCCTGCCAGGCGGGAGAGCGCCACGCCCTCCCCCACCAGCCTGGTGGACTGGTAGTTCAGCTGCGCCAGCTCCACCTGCAATTTGCCCTCCCGGCTGGATGCCCGCTGGGCAAAGATGTCCAGGATCAGCATGGTGCGGTCCACCACCTTCACCCGAAGTACTTCCTCCAGGTTACGCACCTGAAAGCCGGAGAGCTCCTCATCAAAAATGCAGGTATCCGCTTCCAGGGCCTGGCACTGGCGGGCCAGCTCCTCCGCCCGCCCGCGGCCGATGAACAGGGCGCCGTCCGGCTTGTCCCGCTTTTGCACATAGGCCGCGACCACTTGTGCCCCGGCGGTTTCCGCCAGGCGGGACAGCTCCTCCAGGGAATCTTCGCTTTCGATACCCATGAGCACCGCCCGCTCCGCCTTCTCCCGTTCATCGGCACCCTCGCCGCGCAGGACCGCCGCGTCCGCCTCGGCAATGCGGTCCATCCACTGGGCCTGCGGAATACGGTCATAGCGCAGGGGGTCCAGCAACAGGACCTGGTTTTCTCCGTGCACCTTTTCCCCCAGGAAGGCCGTTTGCACCAATCCCGGCTTGCCATCCCGCACGGCAATGGCCGTCATGGCGTCATAGCGGAATGCCCGCAGGGCGCTGATGTCCACATCGCTCAGGCAGCCGGAGGCGCTGGGATGCGTATGGATGCAGCGCACGCAACTCAGTCGCTTGCTGTTGCGGCGCAGCCGGTAATCCTGCAGTTCCACATCCTGATGGGTACCGATCATCACGTCCACGATTTCCCCATCCCGGGTGACATAGACTGCCACCTCGCGGTTCATCAGCGTGGTGAACACCGCCAGGGCCTGGCTAAGCTCCGGTGGCAGGAATGCATCCCCGTCTATTTCCAGTTGATACAGCGCCTTCATCTGCTCCAGCAGCGTGCGGCGCACGCCCTCGATGTTTCCGTGAATTTCCTGTTTCATATGTCCTCCCGCATTCAGCGCCTTTGCGCCCCCTGCTCCATGATTAAACGCTGGTATTCCGCCACCACATCCCGCATAATGCGCTCCCACGGGATGGGAATGGTTTCCTGCGCCCGCAGTCCCACGGCTTTGGCCTGGGGGAGGGCCCGAAGCACCGCCTGGGCAATGGCCTCCCCGCTTTCATCCGCGCAGATAAAACCGTTTTCTCCGTCCGTGATGCCCTCCGCCGAGCAGCTGCCGCGCACCACCACCGCTGGGGTGCCCATGGCCGCCGCCTCCCGCAGCACCATGGGGGCGTTATCATAAATAGAAGGAAATACCAGCAGGTCCGCCCGATGGTACAGCGCCATCAGCTCCGCGCGGTCCGCCATAAAGCCCAGCAGATGTGTTTGTCCGGCCAGGCCCTTTTCCTCCACCTCGCTGCGGATGTCTTCCATGTCCGGTCCATCCCCCGCAGTTACCAGTTCAAAGCGCACACCCTGGCGCTTCAGCAGCGCGCAGGCCTCCAGAATGCCGTGAATATTCTTCTTGTAATTGTGCTGCCCCACAAACAGCAGCACAGGGTCATGCCCCAGCCTGACCCGGCTGTTCAGCGCGGCCACCCCCTCCGGGGACAGCGGCTCCCGGTTGGTGCCGTTTTCCATAATGCGGATCTTGCCATGGTAGCCATATTCCCTTAGCACCTGCGCCGTGGCATGATTGACCGTCCATACCCCATCGCATTGGTTATAAAAGCGGATAATATAGTTTACCACGCCCTGGGCAATCACCTTGGATTTGGTCTTATCATAAAAATCCTGATAATACTTGGAATGAAAGGTGGACACCAGCGGAACCTGCCTGCGCCGAGCCATACGCAGCGCTTCCTCCCCGGCTGCAAAGGGGCTCTGTGCATGCACAATGTCAAAGGGAATATCCTCCAGCCGCCGGCGGTAGCGTATGTCAAGGCCCGGCAAGCCCAGGCGGAACTGCTCCCCGGGGAGCTTGACGCTGCGCTGCAGCAGCACAGGAAAGGCGTACTCCGCCGCAGTCCCCGGCGCCTTTGGCGCAATGTACCACGCTTCGTGGCCCATGGACATAAGTGTTTCACAATAGCTTTGCGTTACCCGTCCCACCCCGTCCAGACAGGGAGGGTAGGTATCCACAAACTGCCCCACAATCAACGTATCTTCCTCCTCACGCTTGTCCTCGCGCGTTGTTATAAATTTATTGTAGCATATTTGCTTTTCCGGTACAACCCACCGTTCATTTGGCCCAGCTGCGCTTACCGCTGAGGTTTGCCGCCATCCGCCGCAACCATTCGCCCGGGCGCAGGCGTGGCGCATATACCGCGGGACGCCCCGGGGCAGTGGTAAAGGTGCCCCACCCCTGGGCATCCACGCGGACGCTTCGCTGCCCGCCCAGCACGCAGCGGAACACCCGTCCGCCCAGGGCAGGCCCCACGCACATGCGCTTGCTTCCCCCTTGCCCGTCGGTAATCAGCGCCGCCAGCCCGCTGCCGGGTGCTTCGGCCGTACCAGCCCGCGTAAAGCCAATCAGGCTCGGATCATCAAAGAAGTCCCGCTCCTCGCCGTGGGCATTGTCCCGGCGCAGGCGCATCAGCGCGGGAAGCTCCGTCACAGGTCCAATATTGCGTGTGGGAATCCCCGCCAGGTCCCCATAAAATACGCAGGGGTAGCCAAAGGAACGCAAAAGGATGAGCGTGTACGCGCTGGCCTTGAACCAGCCCTCCACCCAGCTCTCCAGGGATTGCCCCGGCTGGGTATCGTGATTATCCACAAAGGTAACCGCCTGGGCAGGTCGGCAGCCCACCAGCGTATCCTCAAAGAGCTGGCGCAGGTCGTATTGGCCATTTCCCCGGGATATCTGATGGAAATGCTGGTGCAAGGGCACATCGAAGAGGCTCATGGCATTGTTGACCGCGTCCAGGTAACCGGTGAGCGCCGGTGCGTGGTGGTGCCAATATTCGCCCACGGTGAACATTTCCCTCCCCGTGTGCGCCCGGATGGCCGGCAGCCAGTCCCGGTAAAAGGCTGCGGAGATATGCTTCACTGCGTCCAGGCGAAACCCGTCACATCCGGTGGTGTCCGCGTACCAGGCGCCCCACAGGCACAGTTCCGTGCGCACCAGCGGATCGTTCACGTCCACGTCCGCACCCATGAGGTAATCGAAGTTGCCCTTTTCCCCGTCCACATCCCGGGCCCAGTGCTTGCCTTCCATGCGGTACAGCCCCTTGGCATGGGTCAACTCATTCCAGTCCACACCGGTAAAGCACCGGTGATCCCATTGGAATGCAGAATACTTTCCTTTCCGGCCCGGGAAGGTAAACCGGGTGAACACCCGGGCGGGGATCAGCGGCGTATCCTCCAGGGCGCGGTTTTCCGGGTCATCCTGATGAACGTTGACCTCTTCCCAGTCATCTGCGCCCAGGCGGTGGTTGAGCACCACATCGGCCAGCACCTGAATATCCGCCCGGCGCAGGGCGCGTATGGCCGCCTGGTAAGCCTTGCGCGTACCGTATTTGGTGCGCACCGTACCCTTCTGGTCAAACTCTCCCAGGTCGTACAGGTCGTAGACGCCATAGCCCACGTCCTTGACTCCCGCTGCGCCCTTGTAGGCCGGAGGCAGCCACAGGGCGGTAAAACCCATTCGCCGCAGCCGGCGGGCCTGACGGCGGGTATGCTTCCACCAACGCCCGTCCTCCGGCAGTTCCCACTGGAAATACTGCAGCATTACGCCGTTCACGCAATCCCTCCCTTATCGCGCTATTATACGCAATCCAGGACAAAATGGCAAACCGTTTCCAAAAAAGAGAAGCAGTCCAATAGAAAAGCATGCCTCGCCACAGGGCAAAGCATGCCGGAACGCAAAATGTTTTTTGATGGAGGCGGAAAAAACAAAGCCTCCTTCGCAGACGTTTCTGTGGCGCGAGCTGGACCGCCGCGGATTGCTGTTGATCTACCTTGCCTGTTCTGCCTTCAAAGTTCTTCTGAAGCCATTGTCTATGACAGTGCGGTTTCCCCGTATAACCCCGCATTCCGTGGGAACAGCCTCACAAGCAAGCCGCAGGCCGTAGAAAAGTATCCACAGTCTTTGCTCCACCCAGAAGCGGTCCTTTGTGCCCGGTTATGCCGTACCGCACCGGTCAGCCGCCGGCGCGCTTTTCCTCCCCAGGCCAGCGCAGGCGCTGGACTACCTCCCAGGCCGTGGTACTGGTGGGGCCACATGCCTCCGCCGCCCGGCAGCCTGCTTGGCCATGGAGAAAGGCTCCCAACTGAAGCACCGTCAGGCTATCCAGCTTCAGGCGCTGGCGCTGAGCCAGCAGAGCCACCAATATACCGGTCAGCACGTCCCCGCTGCCGCCCTTGGCCAGCGCCGGTGAACCATTGGCATTGGCCGCAGTATGCACGCCGTCGGTCATCAGGGAGGTTGCACCCTTGAGCAGTACGGCGCCGCCCCACCTTGCCTGCAAAGCCCGGAGAGCCTCCAGGGGCGCCGCGGTAACGCCAGCGGTATCCCAGCCCAGCAACCGTGCCGCTTCGCCGGGGTGCGGCGTAAGGAGATCGCCCTGCTTGCGCGCAGGCGCGTCCGTCGCAGCCAGCAGATTCAGCGCGTCGGCATCCCATACCACGGGGCACTCCGCGCCGGACATCACATGCAGCAGCGGCAATACATCCGCCCCCTGGCCCAGGCCGCAGCCCACCGCCGCCGCGTGGGCCCCTTCCAGGGCCTGGCGCAGCCGTTCCGCCGCTTCTCCGCTGAGCTGCCCCGCATGCTCCGGCAAGGGAATGCACGTGGCGCAGGGAACCAAAGTTTGAAGGATGGGCACCAGGCTTTCCCGGCACGCTATTTGGGTCAACCCGGCGCCCATGCGCATGCAGGCCTGGGCACACAGGGCCGCAGCCCCTGCCATACCCGTACTGCCCGCGAAAATCACCACCCGGCCGAAGGTTCCCTTATGGCTGACGGGCGGTCGCGGCGGGCACAGGCGGCGGGCATCCATGTCCGTAAGCAGACGCAGTCCAGGCACATTTCCCCAGTCCGCGGGAATGCCGATCTCCGCCACGGTTAGCTGTCCCGTGTACGCGGGGCCCATTCCCAGCAGCAGCCCCGTTTTGATCCGGTGGAAGGTCACGGTTTCTGTTGCGTGAAATACGGTGACGCCCTCCCCGGTTTCTCCGTTCAGCCCCGATGGAATGTCCACCGACACCACCGGCAGGCCACGTTCCGCACACAGCAGCGCCAGGCGTTCCGCTTCCCCGGAAAGGGGGCGCGTCAATCCCGTGCCAAAGAGTGCGTCCACCACGCATGCCACGCCCTGTGGAATGTTTTCTTCCGGTGCTGTGGGCACAACCCCTTGCAGGCACAGCAGCGTCCGGTTCACCGCGGCGTCACCCTTGGGCTGACCGCTCAGCTCCCACACCAGGCTCCTGCCGCCGTCCATGCGCCACAGCCGCGCCGCCGCATAGCCGTCCCCGCCATTGTTTCCGGGACCACACAGGAAAAGCACAGTGCTCCCCCGCATGGCATGGCGGCGCACCGCCTCCACCACCGCCTGGGCCGCCATTTCCATCAAAAGAATGCCCGGCGTACCCGTCTGGGCCATAAAATCCTGCTCCAGGCGCTGCATCTGTGCCGGGGTAATGGTTGTGCGCATATTGGTTAGCCTGCCTTTCTTTATGCTTGCCAGAGCGCGGCGGCCGCCGCAGTGTCTCCCTCATGGGTGATGGTGAGCAAAAAGCTTCCGCCGCCCATGCCGGCCAGCTGTTGCGCCGCACGCCCTGTGAGGCGGACCTGCGGCTGTCCGCCGGAACCGTGAAAAATTTCCACTTCCTGCAAGGGCAGGGCAATGCCCACGCCCATGGCCTTGAGCACTGCCTCCTTGGCGGCATACAAGCCCGCCAGCGTCTGCGCCGCCCCGGCGCCCTTGGCGTGCACGTAGGCCGTCTCCGCCGGGGTGAAGTAGCGGTTCAGGAACCGTTCGTCTCTCAAAAGTGCCTCCATGCGGGAAATTCCGCACAGATCCAGCCCCAATCCCTTACACATAGCCCATGATCCCCCGCACGGAAACATCTCCGGACAGCACCCGGTGCAGTTCCCCGGCATCGTCCCGGACCATCAGCGCACCGCTGGCGTCCAGGCTTTCCGCCAGGCCGGTCAGCTCCATGCCGCCGCTGACCTGCACCCGGCTGCCCAGGGTACAGCTGCGCGCCGTATAGGCAGGGAGAAGCGCGGGAAAGCCGGAGGCTTCCAGGGTATCCACCAGGGGCTCCAGCGCGGCCAGATAGGCACAGAGCATCTCCCGGCGCAGGGGGGGACGATCCGTGAGTTCCGCCAGGGAAATGGCACGATCCTTGAGCTCCGGCGGATACGCGCCGGGCTGGAGGTTCACGCCGGTGCCCACCACCACGTACTCCAGCCGGTCCGGGTCTGCGGCCATTTCCAGTAGGATACCGCAGCACTTTTTCCCCTGAATCACCACGTCATTGGGCCACTTGATACGGGCCTGGGTGCCGCAGAGGCGGTCGATGGCCTCCGCCAGGGCCATGGCAGTGCAAAAGGTAATGAAAGGCGCATCCTCAGGCTTGAGCCGTGGCCGCAGGAGCGTGGAACACCACAGCCCCTGTCCCGCGGGAGAAATCCATTGCCGACCCAGCCGGCCCCGTCCCGCCGTCTGCCGGTCGCACAGGCAGAGGCTGCCCTGGGGCGCACCGCCCACGGCCATTTCCTTCAGCACGGTGTTGGTGCTGCTCACTTCTGCCTGATAGCGCACTTCCCCCCGGCCCAGTTCGCGGGTGGTCAGGGCGCCTTTCCACAGGGATGGGTCCAGGGCATCCCCGGGAACCAGGCGGTACCCCCGCCGTCCGGCACTCTCAATGGCATAGCCCTGGGCGCGCAGCGCTTCCATGCGCTTCCACACCGCGGCGCGGCTGATGCCCAGCTCCGCGCTGATTTTCTCCCCGGAGACAAAGCAGCCTCCTGCCAGCATTTCCAGAATATCCCGCATAGTCGCTCCTCTTCTATTGCAAAATTGTTACAATTGTGATACGATACTTTTTGTGCCTATGGGCGGCCATTTTCCGTCCCTATGGCTATTGTACGATCCCCAGGCGCGTTTGGCAAGCCCTGCGCGGCCTTGAAACCCTGCGGAAAATTGGTTATACTACAAGTGGGTTCGCCCGCGAAAGGAAGTGTGCCGTATGCAGCCCAGACAAATGATCAACGCACTGCAGCAGAATATCGGCAAAGTTATCGTCGGCAAAGAAGAAGCCATTGAATACGCACTAGTTGCCCTGCTGTGCAAGGGCCATGTATTGATTGAGGACGTGCCCGGCGTGGGCAAAACCACCCTGGCCAGCGCACTGGCCAAGTCCCTGGATTGCTCCTTCAAGCGTATCCAGTTTACCCCGGACCTGATGCCATCGGACATCACGGGCTTTACACTGGTCAATTTCAAAACAGGGGAAATGGAGTACAAGCCCGGCGCGGTGATGAGCCAGGTGGTGCTGGCGGATGAAATCAACCGTACCAGCCCCAAAACCCAGGCCAGCCTGCTGGAGGTTATGGAGGAATACCAGGTCACCGTGGACGGCATTACCCATGCCCTGCCGCAGCCCTTTATTGTGCTGGCCACCCAGAACCCCGGTGAGTTTGTGGGCACCTATCCCCTGCCCGAGGCGCAGATGGACCGCTTTTTCCTGCGTATTTCCATCGGCTATCCCAGCGTGGAGCAGGAGATGGACGTGCTGGAGCGTTACAGCGGCCAGGTGAAGCCCATGGAAACCCTGGAGCCTGTTTGCAGCGCCCAGGACATCATCCTGCTGCAGCAGATGGTCACCACCATCTACTGTGCACCCGAGGTCCGCGCCTATGTGGCCCAGCTGGTGGCTGCCACCCGGCAGGACCCCGCCCTGCAGCTGGGCGCCTCCACCCGTGCGGCCATCGCGCTGATTCATGGCGCCCAGGCATGCGCGCTGCTGGACGGGCGGGACTTCATTTTGCCCGAGGATGTGCAGCACATGGTGCTGCCTGTGCTTTCCCACCGCCTGCTGCCCAACCCGGAGGCGCGGATGAAGGGCATCACCGCCGAGCAGGTATTGATGAACATCTTGCAAAACGTGGCGGTACCGCTGAAACTATGAAGTGCCATTTGACCGTCCTGGCGGTATCCCTGGGGACGCTGCTGCTCACGGCGCTGTCCACGGGAAGCCCCATTTTTCTCATGGCGGCCATCCTGCTGGTGGTGATTCTGGTGCTGAGCCTGGTCAGCGTATTGTGGGCCGCCAAGACCACGCAGATTCACTGCCTGCTCAGCGGGCAGAGCGTGCGCCGGGGGGACACGGTTTCCCTGACCATTCAGGTGCAATGCGGTTGTCCGCTGCCCATTGCGCCCATCCTGTTGGAGCTTGCCGCCACGCCGGATACCCCGGAGACCCAGCTGCGCATGACCAACCTGCGCGGCCGGGGGCAAACGGTGACGCTGCCCTTCCACGCCGTGCACGTGGGTGTCACCTCGCCGGGCGTGAACCGCTATGTAGTCGAGGATCTTTTCGGGCTGTTTTCCATTTCCCGGGAGCCGGATATACGTTCCCGGGAAATGCTGGTACTGCCCATGACCTTTGAGGTGGACGAGCTGAAGTTCTCCTCGGGGGACGCGGGATCGGAAATTATGCACAAGGCCACCGAGGACATCAACGCCCCCGCGGATGTGCGTAGCTATCAGCCCGGAGACCCCCTGAAAAAAATTCACTGGAAGCTGTCCCTGCGCAAAAACGAGCTGATGGTGCGTCGCTTTGAGGAGCCGGTGCTGCCCGACGCGCTGGTGCTCATGGACTGCTCCCCACCCCCTACCTGGGGACATCCCGAGGCAGAGGCCGACATCCGGGATACGCTGCTGGAAACGGCCGCTTCCGTGGTGGCGCGGCAGATTCGTCACGACGGCAGCATCCGCCTGCCCCTGCAAGGGAACCATCCCATGGAATTTGAAAAAGCCATGGGCATGCCCACGCTGCTGGAGCAGTTGGCCCGGCTGGACTTTTCGGAAACAGACCGCTTTGAGCGGGTGCTCCTGCTGGAAACCCGCCGCATGCGCAAAACCGGCTGCACGGTCATTATTACCGCACGGCTTAACGGTAACATTGTGGACGTTATCATCCGTATGCGCCGCATGGGCCCCTATGTACGGCTGTACCTGGTCACCTTCACACCCAACGACCCACGGGTGCTGCCGCTCATCAGCCGTTTGCAGCAGGCCTCCGTGGAGGTCTGCTATGTTTCCCCCCAGGGTGGAGAGGCGCCCTGAGGGCCTGCTGTGCGCCATGCTTTCCACCCTATCACCGCATATATAAGGAGGTGACAGCCCTTTGCAGAAAATGAAGCCGCTTCTTTCCCGCGCGTTGGTTGCCTTCCTTTTCGCACTGGGGTTGACGCTGCCTGTTCTGGGCGCGCTGGACCTGATGGCTCATGCGCTTCCCTGCGCGGCGCTGCTGTTGGGCCTTTGCGCCATATTGGCCGCCGCCTCCCTGCACCGCAGGGTCAAGCTGGTCCTGGGCATCGCCGCGTTGGCAGGCATCGGGCTTTACCTGTCTGTGCTGGGCGGCTGGCAATCCCTGCGCGAAATTCTGCTGGGGGTTGTTTTACAGTTTTCCGGTATTCAGGGAGCGCTTCCCCTGGTAGCCGCTCCCTGTGCACTGCTCATTGCGGCCGTGTTCGGCATTGTGTGCTGGGCGCTGACGTCTCCCAGCGCGGGGTTTTACCCGCCGCTGGCGGTGCTGTTGCTGGTAATGATGATCCTGTGGCTCACCAGCCGCACGGCGCTGCTGCTGTACACCCTTCCCGCCCTGGTGGCCATGGTGGTGCTGTATGTGCAAAGCGGCCATACACACGTGCCTTTGGGCCGCATATTGCCCATGGCCGTTCTGGCGGTTGCGCTGAGCTTTCTGCTGACTCCATCGGGTGGTGTTTCCGTACCGACGCTGGAAAAATTTGCTTCGGACATTCGACAGCGGGTGTACGATTACTTCTTTTTTACCGAACCCCGCAATGTTTTCTCGCTGTCCACAGAGGGCTATTATCCCCAGGGGATTACCCAGCTGGGCGGCACCGCCGAACCCACGGATCATCCGGTAATGCAGGTTCAAACGCCCAAGCGCGTGTTGCTACGCGGCGCCATTATGAACGAATACACCGGCCGCATCTGGCGGAACACCACCGGCGGGCGGCGGTATCTGTACATTTCTCCCCGCTGGAGCAGCCTGCGCAATCAGCTTTTCGACACCGGCTTGCCCCAGGGGGAGGCCCTGAGCAACGCTTCCCTGCTGGAAGAACAAACCATCACCATCCGCCTATTGTCGGAGAACGCCTCCAACCTGTTTTTGCCCCAGCGGGTCCGCTCCCTGAATGTCAAAGGGGATCTGGTGCCTTACTTTAACAACGCAAGCGAGGTTTTCGCCACCCGGGATCTGGAAGCCGGGGACACATACACGGTCACAGCCCCGCTGCTTATGGCCGGGGACGCGGGCTTGGGTACCATCATCAACGCGTGCGCTTCCACAACGGACGACAACTACGCCGCGGTATTGGAGACCTATCTGCAGCTGCCGGATCATTTGCAGCAGCCGCTCTATGACCTGGCCGAGCGCATCACCCAGGAGGCTGAGACCCCCTATGAAAAGGCATTTGCCTTGCAAAACTATCTGTCCCGCAACTTCCGCTATACCCTGGAGGTAGCCCCGCAGGACAGCACCATTGACTTCGTGACCAATTTCCTGCTGAATACCAAGGAAGGCTACTGCACCTATTTCGCATCCGCCATGACGGTTCTTTGCCGCATGGTGGGCTTGCCCGCCCGGTATGTGGAAGGATATCAGGCCATTCCTGATGAAAACGGTATTGCGTACGTAACGGGCCTTCAGGCCCATGCCTGGACGGAGGTATATTTCGCCGGCTTTGGCTGGCTCACCTTTGACGCAACGCCGGTGCAAAGCGGCAATGGCAATTCCCAGAACCGTTCCCAGGATGACGGGTCCGGTGATGCGCCTACGCCCACGCCCACCCTTGACCCCAGTGCATCCTCGGCAAACCAGGAGGATGAGCCTACGCCGACTCCTCCCCTGGGCGAAAACGTTCCTACTCCCACGCCGACCCCCACCCCAACCCCCACGCCCCAGGCGCTGCCTACACCGGAGACATCAAATGATCCCGACGCAACGTCCCAAGAGCCGTCCGAGCCGCCGAACCTGGCCTGGTTATGGCTGCTGTTGCTGGCGTTGGTGCTCGCGGCGGCGGCAGGGCTGCGCATCTATTGGACACAGCCCGCGCAGCTGTTGAAAAAGGCAAAGGACCCCACGGGCAGTTTCATGGTTTGGGTGCAGGCGGTTTTCGACCTGCTGCGTCTGCGCAAGCTACCCATGGCCGCGTCGGAATCCCCCATTGCCTATGGCAAGCGGCTGGATGCCCTGCGCACCCTGCCCCTGGAGCTTACTCCCCTGTGCGAAGCGCTTTCCCTGGTCTGCTATGGAAAGATTGTTCCGGAGCCCGAGGAAATCGACATGGCTGCCAAGGCATACGGCGCACTCTTCGCCGCGCTTCCCTGGTGGCAGAAAGTCCAGCTGATCTTGCAGCGGGCTTTCTGGCCACTGAAAAAACGTGACTTTACGCACCGCTAAGCGCAAATGAAAAGGCTGCCCTTTCCATCCCCTCAGGGGCTTGGAAGGGGCAGCCTTCAGTCTGTCAAAATAAATTTTCGTAGATTGGCTTTCCTTTGTATCCGGGGACTTTGCATGCGGAAAGGTTGATCTTTTTCCACACCCTGCAACCCGCGCTAGTTTACAGGCCCAGCATGGCTGCGCCGATAATGCCGGCATCCGCGCCCAGCCGCGCCAGTTCAATGCGCGCATAGGGCATGCCCTTGAACAAAAGATACTTGGGGACTTCCTGGCGAACCGCATCCAGCAGGAAAGCGCCTGCCTTGCTCACGCCGCCGCCCAGTACAATAATCTCCGGGTCCAGGAATTGCATAATGCTGGCAATCGCCTGGGACAGGTAGCTCACGTACCGGCGGAAGACCTTCTTGCCAATGGGGTCCTCTTCCCGCGCCGCGTCAAAGACAATCTTGGCGCTGATCTTTTCCGGGTCGCCCTGGGCCAGGGAGAGGATCATGCTATCGGGATGTATGGCCACCAGCTCCCGGGCCATGCGGATGATCGCCGTGGCAGAGCAGTAGCGCTCCAGGCAGCCCCGGTTGCCGCAGGTGCAGGGTTCGCCGTCCAACTCCAGGATCATATGCCCGATTTCACTGCCCACCCCATGGAAACCGCTCCATACCTTTCCATGGATTACAATGCCGCCGCCCACACCGGTACCCAGGGTGATAAACACGCTGGAGTCCGTTCCGGCGCTGACGCCCGCCACGCTCTCGGCCAATCCGGCCACCGTGGCGTCATTATCAATATACACGGGCTTGTCCAAGTGCCGCTGAAATTCATCCCGCAGGGGAATGTCCCGCCAGCCCAGGTTCGTGCAGAAAATCACGTTGCCCGTTTTTGCATCGGCCAGGCCAGGAATGCCCACGCCTATGGACTGGATATCCTCTACGCTCAGGCCAGCCTTTGCCACGGCGGAGCGGGTACAATCCGCCATATCCCGGATCATTTCCTGGTAGGGTCGGCCCACACCGGTGGGAAAACTGTCCTTGGCCAGGATATGCCCATGTTTGTCCACCACGCCCACCTGCACACCCGTGCCACCCACATCAATACCAATATAGACCATAGAAAAAGCGCCTCCGTCGCATCATAATCACATTCAGTCAAAAAGGTCGGAGCTTTTTTACCGGCCGCTGTTTTTCTGGATCATTTCATTCAGGCGTCGGTCCAGTTCATGGGCCGCGCTGTAGCCCATCCGCTTCAGGCTCAGGTCGCGGGCAGCCACCTCGATAATAATGGCCAGGTTCCGCCCCGGGCGTACGGGCATAATCTGATGGGGTACCTTTACGCCGAGAATGGTAATATACTCTTCGCTCAGGCCCAGGCGGTCATACTCCTTGCCGTCCACCCATTTTTCCATGTGCATGACCAGGTCAATCGTCTTGCTCAAGGCGACTGCGCCTACGCCATACATGGCACGGATATCAATGATGCCAATGCCGCGAATCTCCATAAAGTGGCGAACCATCTCCGGGCATTCCCCCGTAAGGCGGTCGTCGGAAACCCGGCAAATGTCCACCACGTCATCCGCCACCAGCTGATGGCCGCGCTTGACCAGCTCCAGCGCAGCCTCGCTTTTGCCCACGCCGCTTTCGCCGGTCAGCAGCACGCCCACGCCGTATACATCCACCAGCACGCCATGCCGGGTTACCCGCGGGGCCAGGCAACGGTTAAGATAGTTAATGGCGGTAAAGGTGAACTTGGTGGTGACCATATTGGTCTGGTAAACGGCAATGTCCCGCGCGGCGGCGGCCTGCAAAAGATCATCCGGCGGCGTCATGCCCCGGCAGATGATTACGCAGGGTAAATCATAGGAGAAATATTTCTTTAGCATTTGCCGCCGGGCTTCCGGCTCCAAAGATTCCAAATAGGTCATTTCTACCTTGCCGATCACCTGGGGCCGTTCGAAGGCAAAGTATTCATAAAAGCCGCAGAACTGCATCCCCGGACGATTCAGATCCGCTGTGCGGATATCCCACTCGGTCTTCGTGGAAGGGGACAACTCCATCAGCTGCAATTTCTTTGCAAAATCCGCCGCCTGAATCATGGTAGCTCCTCCTTACAGTAACAATGCTTCCATATAGCGGGCCACGCCGTCATTTTCATTCCCGCCGCAGACCCGGCCCACCTGACGCTTTACATCCTCCCGGGCATTTTCCATGGCAACGCCCATGCCCGCCCAGGTGAGCATGCTCAGGTCATTGAGGCTGTCCCCAAAGGCCATGAATTCATCCGGGCACAGTCCCCAGCGCTGGGCCAGATATGCCAGGGCATTTCCCTTGGTGGCCCGGAGGGGATTCATTTCCAGAAAATAGGGTTTGGAGCAGCTCACCGCTGCCACATCCGCAAACTGTTCCCGCGCCCTGGGCAGCAGCTCCGCCACCCGCTCCGGCTCCGCCATAATCAGTATTTTGGGCGTGGGGCGGTCAATAAATGCGGGCAAATCCTTTACTTCGCTCCCCGTAAGCAGGGAAGCCGCGGCATAGCTCCGCGCCCATTCCTCCGTGCCCGCATAATAGAAATGGTCCCCGTAGTAGCATTGGGCATAGCAGCCGGCCTCCTGGGCAAAGCGTGCGCACCGGCGCGCATCCTCGATGCTCAGCAATTCCTGGTGCCACATTTCTCCCATGGGACCATAAACCTCCGCGCCATTGCAGGCAACGAAAGCGGCCGCGCAGCCAATCTGCTCCACAAAGCCATCCATGCTGGCCTTGGCCCGGCCACTGGCCGGAATAATGCGGATTCCCTGATCCGCCACACGGCGCAAGATGCTCACCGTAAAAGGGGTAATTTGCCGCTCATTATTGAGCAGCGTATCGTCCATATCAAAGGCAACCGCCCGGATCATGCGTACAATCGCTCCCTCCTGACAATCCAACATGATTATACCAAAAACCGCCACGGCGCGCCACAGAAATTTTTTCTTTCCAGAGTCATGATTTTCTCCACGGAGACACAAAAAAACAAGCCTCCAGCCCACTTGGGCTGGAGGTCGCGTAAGGAAAAGGTGACCATTCACCTTTTTCAGGCATTTAATCCGGCAAAACACAGGGGATCCGAATTTGCAGAATGTGCTCGGATACATACCGCAACCCCTGTTCCGTTCCTTTTGCTTTAGCCGATAATCTCGCCCTTTGCATTGAACAGCGGCAGTTTTTCCAGATAAATCAGATCCTCCCGGTCCTGGGCTTCCCCCTCGGCCAGGATTGCCATGCGGCCCACGATCTCGCCCCCGGCCTTGCGCACCAGTTCTTCCAGGGCATGCAGGGATTCCCCGGTGGAGATCACGTCATCCACAATGAGAATACGCTTGCCGCGCATCATTTCCGCATCGTCACCGTCCAGATACAGGTGCTGGGTCGCCGCGGTGGTGATGGACTTGACCTCCACGGAGAACACGTTGCGCATGTACAGCTTCGCGCCCTTGCGGGCCAGGAACCACTTGTTCTGCCCGGTTTGGCGCGCCATTTCGTATGCCAGGGGGATACCCTTGGACTCCGCGGTAATGATGTAGTCATATGCCGGTGCGCGCTTCAACAGCTCTGCGGCACAGGCCACCGTCAGTTCCACATCGCCAAAGATCACAAACGCACCGATGTACAGGTCATCGTTAACCTTGCAGATTGGCAAACTGCGCTTCAGACCCGCAATGGTCATGGTATGGGACAACATCTCTTTTTCTCCACCCTTCGTATGGGATTGCATGTCGGGCCTGTTCGGGCCTTTTTTACATGTTATTTTACCGCGCAGACCTGGCTATGTCAATTGCCAATCAGCGCGTAAAGGCAACCTGTCCATGGATCACCGTGTAGCGTACTGCGGTGGCCAGGCGCAGCGGGCTTCCGTCCAATAAAACCATGTCTGCCTGCCGGCCCGGAGCAAGCCTGCCCCAGCCATCCTCCAGACCCATGGCGCTGGCAGCATTGCAGGTAACGGCAGCCATCGCCGCCTTTTCCTCTACCCCATAGCGCAGGCATAGACCCGCGCACAGGGGCAAGTGATGGATCCTGGCTGTGGGATGATCCGTGCTCAACGCAACCACGGCGCCCAGTTTCATCAGCCGCGCAGCCAGGCTATAGGCACTTTCCGCGCCCCGCTTGCGGGCCACCCCCACCACCACCGGCATACCGCTATGGGCAATTTCCTCCGCCAAGGCCGCGGTAGGCGCACGATGTTCCAGGGTAACCGCTCCCCCATAGGCTTGCCACAGTTTGAGTGCCAGCGCCAGTTCCGCTTCCGTACCGGCTTGCAGCTTTACCCGGCAGCCCTGGGCGCGGGCCTGCATCAAATCATTGCGCAGCTGGCTTTCCGTCTCCCCCTCCATGGGCAAAAGAAGTGCCCCGGGCTTGTCCAGCTGTTTCGGGTGGCTACCCGTCTGCCATAGGGTACACCGGCGCGGCGCAGGCGTGCTCCCCGCAGGGCAGACCTCCACCACCGTAATTCCCGCAGCCGCCGCCTGCGCAAACGCCGCATCTGCGGGGTCCACACATTGCGGATTTTCTTCTGTCAATCCCACGTGCGTGTTGGCATCCAGCAGACCGGGCCATACATGCAGTCCCCTTGCATCCAGCACCGTTTCCAATGCCAACGTCGTTGGGTCCACCCGCTTCTCCAGGCGCAATATGCGCCCGTTTTCCACCAGCACATCCCCTTGCCAGGCTTCCCCGGTCATGGGATGAATGATTCCCTGCTCAATTAGCAGCACAGATCCACAACGCTCCTTCCATATCAACGCCATGCCTCGGGCTTCAGGCGCCGCTTTTCTGCGCACCTTCCCTGCCTGACACCGCTCGGCCGTGTTTGCCTTTCCCGCTACCTATCGTCCTGTTCCTACGCAGTTGCATGCCGTAAAAGCAGCGCCCTGCAACGTTTCACACTTCTCCCCCACGCAGGAGAGTAAATGTATTGTAGCACATTCATTTCCAGAATTTCCAGTGAAAAACAGACCTTTTTCCTTCTACTTTCAAAATGTTACATTTCCAATTATACCAAAGTCTGGCGGTGAGGCATTGCCTGCCCCACCGCCCTGTTCTCCACTATAGCAGGATGCAAATCATGCCGCCGCTGCCTTCGTTGATAATGCGCGTAAGCGTTTCCTGCACTTTTTGCTGGGCATCCGCCGGCATGCGCATGAGCTTGTTGGAAAGGCCTTCCCGCACCATATCATGCAGGCTTTTGCCAAAGAAGTTGGTGCTCCAGATTTGCTGGGGATCGTTCTCGAATTCCTCCAGCAAATACCGTACCAGCTCCTCGCTTTGTTTTTCCGTGCCCACCACCGGGGTGACTTCGGTCTCGATGTCCACGCGGATCATGTGCAGGGATGGCGCGTGCGCCTTGAGCTTCACCCCAAAGCGGCTGCCCTGGCGGACAATCTCCGGTTCCTGCAGGCTCATCTCGCTCATGGCGGGCGTAACCAGACCATATCCTGTTTCGCGTACTGCACGTAGAGCGTCTGCCACATGGTCGTACTCGGCCTTGGCAGCCACAAGCTCCTTCATCAGTGCCAGCAGATGCGCGTCTCCTCGAATCTCCGTACCGCATTCTTCTCCCAGCACCCGATTGAACAGCCCATCCTGAAGCGTCAGGGCAAAGTCAATGCGGCCCTCACCGGGATGCATGCCTTCCTGGCGCAGGCCAGGCACATATTCCGAGCCTGCAAAGGCCTCCTGGAACACGTCTCCTTCCCGCATTTTGCGGTTCTCCTCCCCGGCGGCACGGACGCGCTCCATCACGTGGCTTACCAGCCAGTGGCCGGGTTCCAGGGCGTGCAGCCAGGCGGGCACCGTGAAGCGCACCTCCCGCACGGGGAATTCCAGCAGAATGCTCTCCAGCACATGCTGGATGTCCTCCAGCCCCATTTCCTTCACATTGAGCAGCATCACCGGCACACCGTGACGGTTCTCCAGATTTTCCCGCAGCTGAAGCGCCTCCGCTGTGCGCGGGGTGGCGGAGTTGAGCACAATCACAAAGGGTTTACCCATGGCCTTCAGCTCCGAGATGACCCGATCTTCCGCCTCCACATAGGCTGAGCGCGGCAGGTCGGCAATGGTACCGTCGGTGGTTACCACCATGCCGATGGTCGCATGGTCGGTAATCACCTTGCGCGTACCGATTTCAGCCGCCTGCTCAAAGGGAATATCCTGATCCGACCAGGGGGTATGCACCATGCGCGCACCCCCGTCCTCCATGCTGCCCAGGGCTCCCTTGACCAGGTACCCGACGCTGTCCACCATGCGCACGCGCACCGCGGCGCCCTCCTGTAAAAACACCTGCGCCGCTTCGCTGGGCACAAACTTGGGTTGCGTGGTCATGATGGTCTTTCCTGACCCGCTTTGCGGCAGTTCATCCAGCAGCCGGTCCCGCTTGGGGCCAGGGGCCATGTGGGGCAAAACCAGCTCCTCCATGAAGCGGGCAATGAAGGTGCTCTTCCCCGTCCGCACCGGCCCAACGACGCCGATATAGACGTCCCCATCCGTCCGCTCTGCAATGTCCTTGTACAAATGAAAGGATGATCCCTTCTCCATGGAAGTCCCTCCTTGCTTCGCTTGCCACATCCTATGGGTCAGAGGGACAAGATAGAACCAAAAAAATAGCGGCAAAGCTGCTTTTCGCAGTTGCCGCCGCAATGCCTCTTGATTTTGTTAAGCCATTTTCAGCCGATAGCCCAGCTTGTACACGGTTTCGATGCAGCTGGAGCCAATTTTCCGCCGCAGCCGCTGGATATGCACATCCACCGTGCGGGTTTCGCCAATGCCCTGGTATCCCCATGCCGTGCGCAGCAGCTGCTCCCGGGACACCGCCGCATCCGGGGATTGCATCAGGGCTTGCAGCAGTGCAAACTCCTGGGCTGTCAGCGTCAGATCCCGGCCATCCAGGGTAGCATGGCGCTTTTCCACGTCCAGGGAGAGCGCCCCCAGGGTCAGGGTAGTGTCCGTTACGCGCATGAGTTCGGAAACCGCGTTCACCAGCGCCTTTCCGTCAAAGGGCGAAAGCAGCACCGCGCTGCTGCCCTGATACAGCGCCTGGAGATGGCTGCTGTTGCTGGCGTCACAGGTCATGAACAGCACCGGCCACCCCTTGGCGGATAAGGTTTTCAGCAGCGTGAAGCTATCCGCCCAGGGCAGGCGCGCGTTGAGCAGCGTCAGCATCCTGTCCGCGTCCTTCACTTGGGCGAGACCATCCGCAATGGTCGTTGCCCGCATACAATGATGTCCGGCCCGGCGAAGAATCTCGCACATTTTCTTCCCCAGTTTTTCATCCGGCTCCAAAATCAAAATATCTGCCATGGTCTCACCTCATCCATTCAACGGAAGATCATCCCGTTTTCATCCTTCGCTCAATATTTTTCTCCTTTCTGGGAGATTTTTGCGGTGAGCACCCCTTGTTCGGTATCAATTCGCTTGAGCAATTCCACTTCCTTGCCCGTGTTTGCATCCAGATAAATCAGATAGGTTCCGTCGCCCTTGTGCACGGTAAACTCATAGCACAGCTGCTCACTGTCCCGATATGGGATCAGGCACAGCCGGGAAGTCTCCGCCTCCAGCCCAGGGGCCAAATAGGCAGCTGCTTCCTGCACCGTGAGCGCGGGCGCAGAGAGAGTGCGGGTCACGTGGTTCATCCAATAGTTATTGGCCTCCATGCCCACCACGTCCCCGGTATCCATGCGCACCTGCACCTTTATCAAATCCGGGTACAGCAATACGCCCTCCTGCTGCACGGCAAAATTCAGCACCATTACGCCGCTTTCATATCGCTGCACATGGGTGCAAGCCATATCCCCGAAGCCCTTTTCCTTCAGGAATGCAGATGCCAGCTCCCGGCACCGGGACTCATCCAGCGTCTGGGCAAAGCCTGCGGATTCGGGCATCATCCACAGAACCTTCCCGCCCTGGGTGGTGACCTCGAGGTTGAGCTGAAGGCCTTCCGTCATCACCGTAACGCCCCAGGCAGGCAGCGCGCCGCTGGTGGCCGGGGCGCTCTGGGCGGAGATCACCCGGTCCCCCCCCACAAAGGCCCGGGCAATGGCGATGGCCTCGTCCTGGGTCACGGTGCCCTCCGGCAGACCCTTGGGTTCTCCCAGATGACGGGCGTCAGAGAAGGCTCCGTCATAGATCAGCGTGGGATACTGCATGCCGTGGTCCTGGTCCCCCAGCGCTTCCAGCGGCCGGCTCTGGGAAGCGCTTACAGCGCTGAACACCCGCTCGCCGGTATATAGCGCCAGCTGCTGTTCCTGCAAGGACTGCTGCGCCAGGGCCAGTTGCGTCCCCAGCTGGGTACAATCGGTAAGCAGGCTTTCCAGCTGTGCGGTGTCCGACGAGGGAAGCGTGCCCTGTTCCACCAGCACCGGCAGCAGCGTTCCCGCGTATTCCGCCAACTGGTTGGCAAAAACCAGCGTGGGCGCCATGGCCTCGTGGCTCAGGGGCAAAAAGGTCAAGTTTCTGCGCACATCGTCGGACAGTTGGCTGATTTGTGACAGGAGCCGGGTGCACTGGGCGGCATCTCCGGAAACCAGCACCTTTTCCAGCGCCAGAGAAAGCGCCTGCATCTGCTCGGTGGTTTCCATGAGCGCGCTTTGGTAAATCTCCTCCAGCGCCGCCTCCGCCTGCTGGGCGCGGTTGGACTCCAGGGCCAGCCCCGCCACGCAGGCAAAGAGCAGCAACCCCAGCAGGATAGGCACAAAATGCTTTTTCATCATGACTTTCTTCTTCTCCCCCGCGTCAAATGGCAAAGGCATGCTTCCCGATGGTCAGCTGCACCTGCCGGGTCCATATCCAGGAGTTGGTGGCGGTGGAGGGGTTATAATAGTACAGGCAGCCGCCAGTGGGGTCCCAACCGTTTAGGGCGTCCCGGGCCGCGCGGACGGAATTTTCCGTGGGCTCCATGTCAAACTGCCCGTCCCACACCGCGTCAAAGGCGCCTGTTTGGAAAATCACCCCGCTGATGGTATTGGGGAATGCGGGGCTTTTCACCCGGTTCAGCACCACCGCCGCCACGGCCACCTGTCCCACGTAAGGTTCCCCTCGCGCTTCGCCGCTGACCAGCCGGGCCAGGATGCGCACCTCGCTTTCCTGGTAGGTGGAGGCGGAAACGGTTCCCGTGATCGTAATGCCCAGCGCCGCCGCCGTGGAGGGGCCCACCGCGCCATCGGCTTTCAGGCCGTTTTTCTCCTGAAACCATACCACCGCATTGTAGGTTTCCTTTCCAAAGACGCCATCCACCGCACCGTCGTAATAACCGTATTGTTTGAGCTTTTGCTGTACCAGGGAAACCTGGGAGCCTCGGCTTCCCCAGGCCACCACCGATGCGCTGGCCGACAGCGCCAGCAGGCTCACCAGCAGCAGGGACAAGGCAATCACGCGCACGCTCTTTTTCACGCAGCATCCTCCCCGCCAAACCACCGGCACAGCAGCTGAGGCAGCAGCAGCGTCCAGCGGATTTCTCCCTGTTCCCACAGGGTGGTTCCAGCGTCATCGGGCACCTGTGCGCTGGCAAGGGCCAGTTCCCGGTCCACCAATCCCCACCAGTTATGCCCCTGTGCCGGTCCCAGGCGTACCATCAGCGCGGGATAAATGCCCGCGGGAAAGGTCAGGCCGTCCAGCTTTCGCTCATCAAAGGCAACCTGCTCCAGGGACACCGTCACCGGGCCATAATAGCCTTCCGCCCAGGCCGCTTGCTCCGCGGCGGCCTGCAATGCGGGCAGCATGGTCCGGGTGTTCTCCAGCATGGATGCGCTCTCCTTAGCATGCTCCGCATAGGCAGCCTGCACCTCATCCCGTACGCAGAGCTTGATCCGTTGATCCTCCGGCAGATCGCTGGCCGCCACCACGTGCAGCCGCAATAAAATTCCCGCCCGCATGGCCATCACCGCCCGGGCCGAATCCAGATCCGCCCCGCCAGCCATCAGCTGCGCCAGGGCGGCCATGAGCGCCAAACATCTTCCTAACATACCGCTCCCCCCTTCGTAAGGGCAGGATGCCCCGGAAAGGAGAAAGCTATACACCACCTCTTCCAGCGCCATAAAGGTATAAAAAAACCGGAAACCGCTGCAAATGCTTGCAACGGCTCCCGGCTCATACCGAAAACGCGAAATTTACTTAACCTTGGACAGCTGCTGGATCAGGCGCGGGCCCACTGCCAGCGCCAGCACCACACAGATGATGCACTCTGGCAGCATATAGGCACCATTATAGCCGATGGAATACACCCAGGGATTCTGGCTTCCCGCAGAGTCCGCAAAGAACACCACACCGGAGAGCACCGCCGCCGCAAAGCGGCCGAAGGAACCCAGCACCACGCCCGCCGTCAAGCCCAAGGTGCGATTCTCACTCTTGGAGAACAGACCAGCCAGGCCCACCATAGCAAAGGCAATGGGATAATCCAGCAGCACCTGCGGCACGCTAAGGAAAAAGGGATCAATAATATATTGCATCACGCCATACACCGCGCCCACCGTCATGCCGGGTCCCACACCGTACACATAGGCAAAAAGCATCAAGGGCAGCATGCTGGCAGCGGTAATGGACCCGCCTTGAGGCATGCTCAGCAACTTAATCATGCTCAGCACATTACTCAGCGCCATGCAAACCGCGCCCAGAGCCAGCATCTTTGTGCTCCACACTAACTTTTTACTGGACTTGCTGAAGAAGTGTTTGATGATAAAATACAGCAGCGGGCCACCCACCAGCAACACCGCCAGCACGATCCAGGCCCACCAGGGGAATTCCGTAAAGTCCCCAAAGGCGTTTTCAAACCAGCTGGGTTGTGCTTCGGCAACGGCTTCTTCCTCGGCCACTGCCCGGGTGATGAGATCGAGAATCATGAGAGTTCCTCCTTTTTCTTTTGCATCCCCAAAAGAAAAACCCGCGTCTTGCGCGGGAAAGCAGGTGGCATCGTCTTTCGTGGCTGGACATGAAAGGCGTCTGCCGTTTCCGCTTCCCTACGGTAGGATTACCTACACAGGTTCCAAGGGTCGGGCCCTTCGCCCTCTCAGCCACGTGCGGATAAATATCCGTCGTATTGCCCCCCTAGCGGTAGATGCGATTTTCGTGTATTATTATAGCAAACCCGTTGCGCTTGTCAAGGAGGGAAACGCCATGCATTCGCACTTTTTTGCGTATTTGAACCGCATGAAATATATTCGCCGCTGGGGACTGATGCGCGCCACCCAGCCGGAAAACGATATGGAGCACGCCCTGCAGGTGGCGCTGCTGGCCCACGGCATGGCCCTGATGGCCCGGCGGGACTTCGGCCGGGACGTGGCCCCGGAGCACGTGCTGGCCCTGGCAGTTTATCATGACGCCCCGGAGGTGATGACCGGCGACCTGCCCACCCCGGTGAAATACTCCAGCCCCGAGCTGCGCAAGGCCTACCAGCGCCTGGAGCAGGAAGCCGGAGAGCGGCTGCTCTCCCTGGCCCCCGCGTCCCTGCGGGAGGATTACCGCCCCTACCTGATGCAGGAGGAGGGCTATGCCCATCGCCTGGTGAAAGCCGCCGACCGCATTGCCGCCTACATCAAATGCGTGGAGGAACGGCAAGCCGGAAACCGGGAATTCCTCGCTGCGGAACAGACCATTCTGCAAAGCATCGAGGCCATTGACCTGCCGGAGGTGCAGGCATTTTTCGCCCAGTGCGTCCCTGCTTTTGGGCTGAGCCTGGATGAACTGAGCGCCGGGGAGGTGGAACCATGAAGCTGGGGATGAGCTCCGCGGTATTTTACGGCTACCTGGAAACCGAGGACGCCGCCGCGGCCCTGAAAGACTATGGGCTGCAAACCTGCGAGGTATTTCTGGAGACGCACAGCGAATACAGCGCCGCCTTTGGGCAAACCGTTCGGGAGCGCTTGCGGGGTCTTCCCTGCACCTCCGTGCATCCCAAGGGAACGCAGTTTGAACCGGATATTTTCGGGCAATCCCCCCGGCAGCACCGGGACGCCATGGAGATTTTCCGCCGGGTATGCCAGGCGGGGCAGGCCTTAGGCGCCCGCTGGTACATATTCCATGGGGTGAGCACCGTTCGCGCCCAGCGCTCCCCCGCCGGGCTGTACCGCCTTGTGGAGAACCTGGGCGAGATGGCCGCCATCGCCCGGGAATACGGCATGGAAGTGCTCTGGGAAAACGTGAGCTGGTGCGCCCTGCGCACCCCGGAGGACGTGGCCCAAGTGCGCTCCCTGCTGCCGGAGCAAGGCTTTGTGCTGGATTTGAAGCAGGCGCATCAGGTGGGCTGCGATCCCTTTGAGATGCTGGACGCCATGGGCCCGCGGCTGCGTCACCTGCACATGCTGGACTGGACAGCTTCCGGGGAGCTGGTGCTGCCCGGGGAAGGCATCATGGATTTCCCCCGGCTGTTCCGCCGCCTGGCGCAAATGGGCTATACGGGCGCGGCCATCCTGGAGCCCTATGCCATTCAGGGGCGCGACCCCCAGCGGCTTCGTCGCAGCCTGGATTACCTGCGCAGGCAGATGGAGGAGGCGCAGGCATGAGCGTGGAGCATCCTTTTCCCCCGGTGGTAGACCCGGCATGCCGGGTGCTGGTGCTGGGGAGCTTTCCCTCCGTGAAGTCCCGGGAGGAGGGCTTCTTCTACGGCCACCCGCGAAACCGCTTCTGGCCGCTGATGGCGGCGCTGTTTGGGGAAGCTGTGCCCCAAAGCATACCGGAGAAGCGCGCGTTGCTGCTGCGGCACCACATCGCCCTGTGGGACGTGATTGCCCGGTGCGACATCACCGGCTCCTCGGACAGCAGCATCCGCGATGCCGTACCCGTGGATATGGGGCAAATCACACAAGTATGCCATCTGACGCGGGTTTACTGCAACGGCGCGCTGTCCGGGCGGCTCTATGGGAAGTACCTGCAACCCAGCCTGGGACTTTCCGCCCAGACGCTGCCCTCCACCAGCCCGGCCAATGCCGCCTGGTCCTTCGCCCGTCTGGTGGATGCCTGGCAGCCCTTGCGGGAAGCGGCGGAGGGCAGCTCTTCTGTGGATTTTCCCCGCTCATTTCCTGGATGAAATTTCCTGCCTCCGCCGTTACATGGATAGATGGTCCGAAAATATCTATGCAGGAGGCCGGTACCGTGAAAAAACTGCTGCGGTCATGTTTGTTGCTGTGTTTATGCGCCTGGTTGCTTCCCTGCGCCCTGGGTGAGGAGTGGAACGGCTATCCCAATGGATATGTACTCTGCGAAACCTTAACCCTGCGCGAGTCTCCCGACGTCACCGCCCCGGCGATGACCACCCTGACCTACGGCGAACAGCCCACCATCATCGAGGAAGAGGAGGGCTGGTATCAGGTTGTCTCCTCAATCCGTGATCCGCAAACCGGCATGATCGTGGGCCGCATGCAGGGATGGGTGCGCGCGGAGTACCTGCTGGAGTCTCCTGCGTTCTTTACCCCGGATGCGGAGACGCCCGTATACGCCCTGCCCGCCACGGACGCCAAACGGGTAGCCCTGCTGAACGCCAACAGCGGCCCCTATGCCATCATTGCGGAATACGCGGACTACTGGGTTATCAGTCTGCGGGGCGCCAGCGGCTTTGTGTTCAAAGCCGAACAATAAGGCATGCAATCGTCCATCCATGAAAAAGCCGCCGGGAAGCGGGATGCTTCCCGGCGGCTTT
>OLPF01000109.1_pt1 | contig 94774 bp, 72 predicted proteins | sample 1673121 | NCBI WGS metagenome assembly OLPF01 (sample SAMEA3136756, study PRJEB25190) | human gut metagenome
CAGCTCCGGTGATCATGTTCTTTACGTAGTCGGCGTGTCCCGGGCAGTCTACGTGTGCGTAGTGTCTGTTCGGAGTTTCGTACTCTACGTGTGCGGAAGAAATCGTGATTCCTCTTGCCTTTTCTTCCGGTGCCTTGTCGATTTCATCAAATGCTACGTCTGCACCCAGACCGTATCTTGCATGCAGTGTCTTTGTGATTGCTGCAGTCAGAGTAGTCTTACCGTGGTCAACGTGACCAATTGTACCGATATTAATATGCGGTTTGGTTCTTTCGTACTTCTGTTTAGCCATTATCTCCCTCCTAGATTGTTTTTTATTTTTGTTTTAAAAAATTGGAGCTGTTGAGCAGACTCGAACTGCCGAACCTCTTCCTTACCAAGGAAGTGCTCTACCAACTGAGCTACAACAGCACATCAACAATTAGAATTGTATAATAAAAAGTGTTCGCTGTCAAGCACAATCCCTTATTTTTTTCTAATCGTTTTTATTATTTTGATGTCCCCGTCTGTTCCTTCATAATCAAGGGCTCGGGACCGAATTTATCATTCGGTCCCGCGTTTCCTGATTCATTTTGGAATTAATTTTCCGGTACGGTGTATGGCTCTACACCTTCACAGATACGGATTCTGTCTACTGCAGATGCTTTGATTTCAGCGAAGTCCTGCAGCTCTTCCTCGCCACGGAGTACTCTCAGTGCACCACCGGCAAGAGCTTCCATCTCATATTCGCCCGGCATCATTTCAACCGGTGCAATCCAGTCTACCTTCTCTGCAATCTGAGAAGTGAGGTACTTGGAGTATGCGATACCTCCGGTAAGGATGATGCGGTCAACCTTTCCTGCAACCGGTACGGACAGGGTGCCGATGTCTTTTGCCACTCTGTATGCCATTGCATCATATACAACCTTTGCATACTTGTCGCCGGCTTCGATTCTCTTCTCTACCTCGATGGCGTCGGTCGTGCCCAGATGTGCCTTCAGACCGCCGTTTCCGTGAATCTTCTTCATTACGGTCTTCTCGCCGGCACCTTCGCTGAACTCCTTGAAGCACAGCTTTACCAGCTCCTTGCCGCTGCAGCCGCCGCCTCTCTCCGGAGAGAAGTTTCCTTCATCATCATTCACACAGTCGATGTTTACGCCCTTGTGATACAGACGGATGGAGCTTCCGCCGCCCAGATGAGCCACGATGAAGGTGCACTCATTAAACGGCTTCTTCAGTACTTCTTCTGCACACTTGATGGCCATTGCACGAGTGTTCAGTGTATGTCCAACGGTGAACCGTGGGATTTCCGGAAGTCCGGTAACTCTTGCGATTGGCTGCATTTCATCGGTTCCGATGGCATCGTAGATGCATGCCGGAATACCGAATTCCTTGTGCAAGTCAAATGCAATCATGCTTCCCAGCAGGGATGCGTGCTTTGCGGTGTCTTCCGGTCTGGTCAGATAATCAATCATCTCCTGATCGATGCCGATGGCACCGTGCGGGCATGCGATGATATTTCCGCCTCTGGAGCATACTGCAGTCAGTGTGTTCACGCCGATGCCGTTGCTCTCCAGCGCATTTCTTACCTTTTCGTTACGGAAGGAGAACTGGTCCAGAATATCGCTGAACTGTGCCATCTCTTCCTGTGTGTGACGAATGGTTTCCTTGAATACTTCTTCGGTATCATCATACACAGCGATTTTGCTGGATGTGGAACCGAGGTTCAGAACAAGAATACGTTCTTTTTTTGCTTCGTTAGCCATTGGTGTTAATCTCCTTTTCTCTTTTCCCCGGGATTTCAGACATTACCTCTGCCCGGATTTTGTAAAAATTTATTTCTTGAAGTACTCGACTGCGGATTCGAACAGCTTCAAATCGAACTCACCCGGTACGTTGCGGTACAGGCCTTTTCCGATTCTTTCCGAGTGTCCCATCTTACCCAAAATTCTGCCGTCCGGAGACAGGAGTCCTTCAATTGCCATAACGGATCCGTTTGGATTGTACTGAATATCCATACTCGGATTACCGTCAAGATCCACATACTGGGTGAGGATTTGGCCATTGCTGATGAGCACATCCAGGTCATCCTCATTTGCCACGAACTTACCTTCGCCGTGAGAAATCGGAACGGTCACGATGTCGCCTACCGCTGCCTTTCTCATCCACGGAGATTTCGTGGAGCATACTTTGGTGCGCACCAGCTTGGACTGGTGACGACCGATATCGTTAAATGTCAGGGTCGGGCTGTCCGGTGTCTGCATGGAAATTTGTCCGTACGGCAGCAATCCCAGCTTAATCAGGGCCTGGAAGCCGTTGCAGATTCCGATCATCAGACCGTCTCTGTCATTCAGCATTTTCATCACTTCTTCCTTCACGCCTTCATTTCGGAAGAAGGAGGTGATGAACTTTCCGGAACCATCCGGTTCATCGGCGCCGGAGAAACCACCCGGGATGAAAATCGCCTGGGATCTTCCGATTGCCGTCCGGAAATCCTCCACGGACTTCTTCAATGTATCTGCGGTCAGGTTGTTGATTACGAAAATTTCCGCTTCGCCGCCGGCATTTTCTACTGCCTTCGCCGAATCGTACTCACAGTTCGTGCCCGGGAATACCGGAATCAGGAAATGTGGTTTTGCAACGGCCACTCTCGGCTCGCTGTTGTCTCTGGAGCGGTAGGATACCTCTGCCGGGATGTCCTTCTCGTTGTCGCTGTGGAAGGTATAGATGGATTCCAGCTTCGACTCGTATTCCCGATTCATCTCTACCAGACGGATATGGCCTTCGCCGCAGACGATGGATTCTCTGTTCAAGGTCTTACCCAGAACCTCCATATCATCGGTCACGTCCACACCGCTGTTCAGTTCAACCACAAATGCACCGTACTTGTATCCGAAAATATCTCTCATTCCATACTTCCGATCGAATTCGAAACCGATTTCGTTTCCGATGCACATCTTGTACACGGCCTCTGCCAGGCCGCCGTATCCCGGCGTGTAGCATGCCGCAACCGCACCCTGCTCTACCAGCCGGTTCAGCTCTTCGAAGTTCTCCAGGATGGATTCTGCGGTTGGCAGACCGTCCGGTCCGATTTCCGGCTCCAGTAAAATAACGTTGTGTCCTCTGCCCTTGAATTCCGGGGATACCACGCGATCCAATTTCTCGGTGGTTACCGCGAAGGAAATCAAGGTTGGCGGTACGTGAATATCTTCAAACGTTCCGCTCATGGAGTCCTTACCGCCGATGGCACCGACGCCCAGCTCCATCTGAGCGCGGAATGCACCCAGTACAGCCGAAAGGGCGGTTCCCCAAGCCACATCGTTGCTGCCCAGCTTCTCGAAGTATTCCTGAAGGCTGAGGTACACGTGTTCGAACTTGGCACCGGTTGCGATCAGCTTGCAGATACTCTCTACAATGGAGAGGTATGCGCCGTGGTACGGGCTCTTCTCAGAAATGTACGGATTGAATCCGTATGCCATCATGGAGACCGTCTTCACATCCTGATCTCTGTGGATGACCGGAATCTTGTGAACCATCGCCTGAATCGGGGTCTTCTGGTAGCGTCCGCCGTAAGGCATCAGTACCGAACCTCTGCCGATGGTGGAGTCAAAACGCTCCGCCAAACCTCTCTTGGAGCATACGTTCAGGTCGGCCGCCAGTTCCTTCATGCCTTCGTAGAATTTTGCCGGAATCTTCTTCTCAAACTTCTGCGCGTGTTCGATGACCGCATCGGCCTTCTTTTCCGCACCGTTGGTATCCAGGAATGCTCTGGAGATGTTTACAATCTCCTGTCCCTTGAAGTTCATCACCAGGGAAGGCTCTTCCGTTACTTCTGCCACAACGGTCGCTTCCAGGTTCTCGGAGATTGCCAGTTCCTTGAATGTTTCCACATCCTCGGCCGCAACAACAACCGCCATTCTCTCCTGAGATTCGCTGATAGCCAGCTCGGTTCCGTCCAGACCGTCGTACTTCTTCGGTACGTTGTCCAGCGTCACGCGAAGTCCGTCTGCCAGCTCTCCGATGGCAACGGATACACCGCCGGCACCGAAGTCGTTGCAGCGCTTAATCAGTGTGGTTGCTGCCGGGTTGCGGAACAGTCTCTGAATCTTCCGCTCTTCCGGTGCGTTACCCTTCTGAACCTCTGCACCGCAGTTTTCCAGGGATTCTTCGCTGTGAGATTTGGAAGATCCGGTGGCTCCGCCGATTCCGTCTCTTCCGGTCCGTCCGCCCAGCAGAATAATCTGATCTCCCGCAGCCGGACGCTCTCTCCGAATATTCTCTGCCGGTGCCGCACCAACGACTGCGCCGACTTCCATTCTCTTTGCCACATAACCCGGATGATAGATCTCATCCACCAGTCCGGTGGTCAGGCCGATCTGGTTGCCGTAGGAACTGTATCCGTTAGCGGCGGTGGTCACGATTTTACGCTGCGGCAGCTTGCCCTTTACGGTTTCTGACGCCGGTGTCAGCGGATCTCCCGCACCGGTCACACGCATTGCCGCATATACATAGCTTCGGCCGGACAGCGGGTCACGAATGGCACCGCCGATGCAGGTCGCTGCGCCGCCGAACGGCTCGATTTCCGTTGGGTGGTTGTGGGTCTCGTTCTTAAAGAGCAGTACCCAATCCTGTTCCTCTCCATCGATTTCCGCTTTGAAATCCACGGTGCAGGCATTGATTTCTTCCGACTCTACCACGTTGGTCAGTCGTCCGTCCTTCTTCAGGGCTTTCACGGCGATGGTTGCCACGTTCATCAGCGTTACCGGCTTCGTGACATTCAGATTCTCCCGTGTGTTCATGTATTCCTCGAAGGTCTCGCTCACCGTCGGGTCCTTGAACTGCACGTTGTGAAGGGTGGTATTGAATGTGGTATGTCTGCAGTGATCCGACCAGTAGGTATCGATAACGCGGATCTCCGCCACGGTTGGATTTCTGTCCTCGCCCTTGAAGTAATCCCGTACCATCTTCAGATCTTCCAGATCCATGGCCAGGCCATAGGACTTCAGGAAGGCTTCCAATTCACTGTCGTTCTTCTCGATGAAGCCGTCCAGAGTTGCGACCGGCTGCGGTTCCGGGTATACGGCCTTCAGCGTTTCCGGAATTTCCAGTGCCGCTTCTCTGGATTCTACCGGGTTAATCAGGAAGTCCTTAATCTTCGCCAAATCCTCGCCGGTCAGGTCACCCTCCAGAATGTACAGCATTGCGGAACGAACCGTCGGGGCCTCATCGTGGGCGATGAAGCGCAGGCACTCTTCCGCCGAGTTGGCTCTCTGATCGAACTGTCCCGGCAGGTATTCCACGGCGATGACCGTCTTGCCGTCCAAATCCATTTCCTCGTATACGTCATCCGTCGGCGGTTCCGAGAAAATGCATTCCTTTGCGGTTGCAAAAGCATCATCGGACAGGTCCTCTACCAGATACCGGTTGATTACCCGAACGCTTTCCACATTTGGAATCATCAGCACATCTCTGAATTCGTGAAGAAGTTCTCTTCCCTTTCCGGCAAAAGCTTCCCGTTTCTCAACATATAAAACCTTAACCATTATTCCTCCTATTTCACTTCCAATGCTTTCGCACCAATATCTTTTCTGTAGTACATATTATCAAAATGAACGGTCTTCATTGTGGCATATGCCTTATCCACTGCCTCCTGCAGAGTATCCGCCACTTCGGTCACTCCCAGCACTCGGCCGCCGCTGGTGCGCTGCACGCCATCCTCCAGACGGCTTCCGGCAATGAAAATACGATCGTGTTTTTCCGGCAGGGTAATCTCAAACCCCTTCTCGTAGGACACCGGATATCCTTCCGATGCCGCAACCAGGCAGCATGCGCACTTATCCGCAAAGGAGAAGTCCACCCGATCCAGCGTCCCATCTGTGGTAGCCTGCATGATTTCAAACAGGTCTCCCTCCAGCAGCGGAAGCACCACCTGTGTCTCCGGATCGCCGAACCGCGAATTGTATTCGATGACTTTCGGACCGTCCTTGGTAATCATCAGCCCGAAGTAGAGACAGCCCTTGAATGTCCGTCCTTCTTTTTCCATGGCGTGAATGGTCGGCAGGAAAATCTTCTCCATGCATTCCGCCGCCACGTCGTCGGTGTAGTACGGGTTCGGTGCAATGGTTCCCATTCCGCCGGTGTTCAGGCCCTTATCGCCGTCCAGCGCTCTCTTGTGATCCATGGAGGATACCATCGGCCGTACCGTCTTTCCATCGGTAAAAGAAAGTACGCTCACTTCCGGTCCTTCCAAAAATTCCTCGATGACCACCGTATCTCCGCTGGCACCGAATTTCCGTTCTTCCATAATCGTATGGATTCCTTCCACGGCATCCTCACGGGTTTCCGCAATGATAACGCCCTTGCCAAGCGCCAGGCCGTCCGCCTTGATGACCACCGGAATCCGGCAATTCTGAACGTATTCCAGCGCCTTATCCATATCGTCGAACGTCTCGTATTCCGCCGTCGGAATTCCGTATTTTTTCATCAGGTCCTTGGAGAACGCCTTACTGCCCTCGATAATTGCAGCTGCCTTCGTCGGTCCGAAGCAAGGAATGCCCTTCTCATTCAGCATGTCCACTAATCCCAGAACCAGCGGATCGTCCGGTGCCACCACCACATAGTCCATGTGTTCCTTCACGCACCATTCCGTAATCTTGTCCAGGTCCTTGGCACCGATTGCCACGCATTCCGCATCCTCCGCAATTCCGCCGTTTCCCGGCAGTGCATAGATTTCCGAAACCTTCGGGCTCTTCTTTAATGATTTGATGATGGCATGCTCTCTTCCGCCACCACCGATAACCGCAACTCTCATCCTATTCTCCTTCTGATTCATGTTCCACTATTTCCCGGGCCACGGTTTCCACGGCTTCCGGTAAAAGAATCCATTCGGCTTGCTCCATAATCCGGCGCTGCAGCGTCTCCGGCGTATCATCCGGTTTCACTTCCACCGCTTTCTGCGCAATAATCCGACCACCGTCGGTCACCTCGTTGACGAAGTGAACCGTTGCACCGGAAACCTTGACTCCGTATTCCAGTGCCGCTTCATGCACCTTCAGACCGTAGAAGCCATCTCCGCAAAAGGATGGAATCAGGGACGGATGCACGTTGAGAATCCGGTCCGGATATCTCCGCACGAAATCCCGGCTGAGGATTTTCAGGAAGCCGGCCAGCACGATAATGTCAATTCGCTCTTCTTCCAGCAACTGAATCAAGCGGGCTTCGAAGTCTTCCTTTGGCAGGAACACGTTTCGAATTCCGGCCTTCTCCGCCCGCTGCAGTCCACCGGCTTTGCTGCGGTTCGATACCACCAAGGCCAAATCCCCGTGGGGGAGATCGCCTGCCTGCCACCGATTGATGATGGCCTGCAGGTTGGTCCCCCCACCGGAAACCAGTACAGCAATTCTTGCCTTCTGCTTATTCAATGATAACTCCTTCGCTGCTCTTTACGATCTCACCGATAACCTTTGCATGCTCTCCGGCCGCTTCGATGATTTCCACCGCCCGGGCCGCATCTTCCTTCGGAACTACAACAGTCATACCGGTACCCATGTTGTAGGTGTTGAACATATCTCTTTCCGGAATATTTCCTTCCTTCATCAGCAGCTTGAAGATTCCCGGAATCTCCAGCTCGTCTTTGTAAATCTTTGCGGACATTCCTTCCGGCAGTGCTCTCGGAATGTTCTCATAGAATCCGCCGCCGGTGATGTGCATTACCGCATGCGGTGTCATTTCCTTGAACAGTGCCAGCATCGGCTTCACGTAGATCTTGGTCGGTGTGAGCAGCACCTCTCCCAGCGTCTTTCCGTCCAACTCCTCGTAGGTCTTGTTCAGGTCGGTGTTCTCCACGTCGAATACCTTCCGAACCAGGGAATATCCGTTGGAGTGGATTCCGGAGGATGCGATTCCGATGATGGCATCACCCTCGCTCACCTTCTCGATATCGATAACCTTCTTCTTGTCCACGATACCAACGGCAAATCCGGCCAAATCGTATTCGTCTTCCGGATAGAATCCCGGCATCTCCGCAGTTTCACCGCCAATCAGGCAGCATTCCGACTGAATGCAGCCTTCGGCCACGCCCTTTACGATGGATGCCACCTTCTCCGGAACGTTCTTGCCTACTGCAATGTAGTCCAGGAAAAACAGCGGCTTCGCGCCAACGCAGATGATGTCGTTCACGCACATTGCCACGCAGTCCAGACCTACCGTATCGTGCTTGTCCTGGAGGAACGCCAGTTTCAGCTTGGTTCCCACGCCGTCTGTTCCACTTACGAGAATCGGCTCCTCCATTCCGGTCAAATTCGGCTGAAGCAAGCCTCCGAATCCTCCTACCGGGGATGTATTTCCGAATACCATGGTCTTCGACACATGTTCCTTCATCAGCTCTACCGCTCTGTATCCGCTGGTAATATCCACACCTGCTTCTTTATAGCTTTCGCTCTGGCTTTTCATTTGTCCTCCTAAAAATAAAAATTTCGATACCTTACCTTTATATTGACTTCTTATAACATCAATCAGTTAAACTGTGCACTGATTTTTGCATCTTTCTCCACCACTGCATCGTGGGCTTTCTTCCGTTCATCCCAGAGTTTTCGGTTCAAATCCGGATCTCCGATAGCCAGCATCTCTACAGCCAGAATTGCCGCATTCTTCGCACCGTCAATGGCAACGGACGCAACCGGAATCCCCGGTGGCATCTGTACGGTAGACAGCAGTGCGTCCACACCTTCCAAAGCGGACGCCTTAATCGGAATTCCGATTACCGGAAGAACCGTATTGGCCGCAATCACACCGCCCAGGTGCGCTGCTTTTCCCGCTGCGGAAATCAGCACGCCGAATCCGTTCTTCTCCGCATTCTGTGCAAATTCAATGGCTTCCACCGGAGTTCGATGTGCGGAATACACATGCACTTCCGTCGGAATCTCATACTTCTTCAGCTCATTAATACATTTCTCTACTACTGGCAGGTCGCTGTCGCTCCCCATAATAACCCCAACTTTTTTCACGTTTCGCCTCCTGTAAGAAATAATCATCTAATATAATATTTTACCGTATCCGTTTTCAATGTCAACTGCTAAACCCCTGTGAAAACCACTTCCTGTGGCATTTCTTTTATTTCTTTTCCGATTCCGGGGTCGGAATTCCCAGATAGTCCCGCAATTCCCGAATGTACAGCTGTGCGGTCTTGCTCAGAATGCTGTTTTTCTTCTGAATGTAGCCGATTTTCATCGCCTTGTCCCCGCCGATGACCGGATCGTTGAAGGGAACCGCCACGTAGTCCCCGCCGTTAAAGTCCTCACAGATGATACCGGAGCAGAGGGTGTATCCGTGCACCCCTTTCATCAGGTTCAGCATGGTGGCCCGGTCGTTCACCCGGATGCACCGGGAATAGTTATTCTCCGAGAAAATCTCCTCCGCATAATACAGTGTAGAATCGTCTCCCTGCTCAAACGTCAGATTCGGATAATCCGACAGATCCTGAAAATTCACGCTGTCCCGATCCGCCAGCGGATGACCGCTCCACAGATACACGAAGGCGTCGCAGTCCACCAGTTCATGAAACTGCAGGCTGTTCTGCCGCAGGATCTTGGTGATGGCGTTTCGATTGAAATCGCTCTGGTAGATGATGCCGATTTCACTTTTCAGGGAAGCCACATCGCTGATGACCTCTTTCGTCTTCGTCTCCCGAATGGCGAAATCGTACTCCGCCAGGTCGTACTTGTTCACCAGATTCACAAATGCTTTTACCGCGAAGGAATAGTGCTGCATGGAAATCCCGAATTTCTGCTTCAGCCCCTCGTCATCGCTGTACTTCTGCATCACCGCCTCGTACTGGCTGTAAATCTCCCGAGCGTACAAAAGGAACTCCGCCCCGTCGTTGGTCAGCGTCACGCCCCGGCCGTTCCGGTGGAAGACGGTAATTCCCAGTTCCCGCTCCAGCTCCTTGATGGCACTGGTGAGAGACGGCTGGGTGATGTACAGGCGTTCCGCCGCCCGATTCATGGAACCGGCCTCCGCCACCGTAATGATGTAATGCAATTGATTCAGCGTCATGAAATCCCCCTTTCACCGTAAAAGATTATGTACTTATTATATAGGATTTTCGGGTATTTGAAAATAAAAAAACTGATACCCGCGAAGGGCATCAGTTTCCGGTGAAGCTTTATTTGTAGTCTTCGTTCACGCTCTTCTTGCTGGCTCCGTTGAGCAGTACCCACAGTACCAGGGAAATCAGGGTGAATACGATGATTGCGATAAAGCATGTGTCGTATTTTCCGCCTGCCGCTTCCAGAAGTTTTGCGGAGATCATCGGTCCCACAATCGCTGCCGGGAGCAGGGAGAAGTTGGCAATACTGAAGTTTGCCGTGAAGTTCTTCGGTCCGAAGGACAGGTTGGTGTATGCGGAGGTGATGGTCGGTGTACCGCCGTACGCCATTCCAACGAATACCAGACCCACGGTGATCAGCAGCAAGGAATTGGTCTTTCCGGCCAGCACCAGAAGGATTCCCGCAATCATCATGAAGCTCACATTAATCAGTGTGGACTTCTTTCTGCCGAAACGGTCGAAGTTGTTTCCGGCAATGATTCGGCCCGCACCGTTGAACAGGGATACTACCATGCCCAGAATTGCGGAACCGCCAAATGCCAGGGAAATATTTGCGGCACTGTTGATTACCATCAGACCGGCCGAGTTGAGGGCAATCGCCCACAGGAAGAAGATCCAGAATCTGGAAGTCTTCAGCATCTCGCCGGCGCTGAAGCTGACTGCGGTGGACTTCTCTTCCTTCTCCTCTGCCTTTGCTTCTGCCGGAGCCGCCGGTGCTTCCGGTGCCTTAATGATGATGGCACCGACTACCATTACCACGGTGATGGCAATTGCCAGAATCTTAAAGGTTGGGAACAGGCCCTGTGCCGCAACCATGCCGGTTACAACGGAACCCAGCAGCAAGCTGCCCAGGCCGAAGCCCATGAGCATGATGCCGGACGCCAGACCCACCTTATCCGGGAACCATTTCGTAATGGTGGAAATAACTGCATTATAGCCGATTCCTACGCCGCCGCCGCCGAATACACCGTAGAAGATGTACAGCTTCGTCAAACTGCCGGCGGAATCTGCCGGATTCAGCATGGATACACCGAAGAATCCGATGAAGAGGCATACTGCGGTGATGAGGAATCTAACCTTCACACCCAGCTTCTTGCTGATCTGTCCGCCGACGAATCCGCCCAGGCAGAAGCAGCTGATGGAAATCGTGAAGGTCATGGATAACTGAGCAACTGTCCAGTCCGTGTAGATTTCACTAAACGGTGTTCTGAACAGCGACCATGCGTAGATCAGGCCCTGGAACAGCAGGATTACTGTTGCCACAGCCAGATACAACCATCTCTTGTTGTTGTTCATTTCTTTCTCCTTTAACGTTTTAAAATAGTGTTTAATAAAAATAGATAGAATCTATAAACATGAAAACGGCTCGCCTTTTGGCCAGCCGTTTTCACGCACATGACGATGTATTATATCACAATTCTGTCTCAAATTCCATGTTTTCTTTATCAATCATTCCGATTTTTACCGTGCCGCCCAGGTATTTTTCCGCCAGCTCTGCCAGCTCTTCCCGCGCGGCCAGAACCTCCTCCAGATTGCACTCGAAACCGTCGATGATATACAGCATATGGGATGTGTTCTCGGTAATCATACCCTCATTTCCCTGTCTCCAGGTCCAGCGCCGGGTTCGCACGTGACTGCCGGTGGCGTAGACCACCTCTCCGGCTTCCACCGGCTCCCGCTCTTCCGCACCGAATGGCAGGAAGGTATCCCCTTCTTCCGATACCCGAACGCCGAAAGCACCTTCAATCATGGTGTCCAGATCGTGGGCGCCGATGGGCAGGTGATGCTTCAGGGAAACTCCGTTCCCCAGATCCACAATGGTGTTGATGGCCGGCATTCCCTGTCCCTTGGCAATCCGGGTCATCAGCGCCTCGATGGCACACATGTATCGGTTGGGATTGATTCCCATATTCCGGAAGGCCTCCCGGTAGGGCTGCAGCTCCGGCTCATTCTTCACTTTCTTTCCGGTGTAGAATTCGGTGCACTTCTCCACGTTTTCCTGAAGAAACGCCTGAATCTCCGGATTGCTGCCCGTGTTGTCCGCGCCGGTTACGCTCACCAGCCCGAATTTCCCATCGGGAATTTTCTCAAAAACATCTTTGGTTACATAGAATTTCATCTCTCTCTCCCTTCTTGTAAACCCCTTTAACGTACCCTTTTCTATTCCTTCACGATTTCGGAAATCCGGCGGAAGGCCGTATGTCTTGACGACCGCATCATCTGGTATACCAGCGTTTCATATGTGGTAATGCGGCAGCCTGCCTTCTCCAGTTCCCGAATGGCCGTGTCGAAATCCCCTTTCTTTCGCGCACCGCAGCAATCCTTCAGGATGGTCACCCGGAATCCCCTTTCCAGAAAATCCATCGCCGTCTGGAGGACGCAGATGTGCGCTTCGATGCCGGCAATAATCACGTGTTTTGCCGTCATGCTTTCCATCTCTTCCTCAAAACCCGGTGCTTCGAAGCAGCTGAAACTCAGTTTCTCCAGCTTGCTGTATTCGTGCAGTACCTCCCGAAGCTCCGGAACCGTCGCCCCCAGCCCCCGGGTGTATTGCTGCGACAGCAGCACCGGAAGTCTCAAGGCCTCGGCGCATCTCGCCCATTTTGTGACATTTTTCATCAGGTCTTTGGGCTTTCGCATGGCCGGAACCAGCCGCTCCTGGAAATCAATAAACAAACATAGGGCGTTGTCGTTGGTCATCCGCTGCATCGTTCGAAGGGCCGCACCGTCGGTGTAATCCATCCGAAGCGGCGTAATGGTAGCGTAGCCGTCGGCACAAGCGGCCACATCTTCGTCTTCCGGTGCCTCTTCCGGCAACTCGTAATGACCTCCGGCGTAACGGTACAGCGACTCCTCTTCCTCCACCGGAATCAGAGAATCCTTGAACCGCTTCGGGCCGCACTTCACGATTTTAGTCCCTTTAATCTTCCATGCCGGAAGGTCCGGCGCATTTACGTTCAATACCACAGAGGAATCCAGTTCCCCGGACATCTGCAAAAGTTCCGGAATCATTCCGCAGATGTACTCATAGTAATCCGGCTGATAGTGCTCCACCGACAGGGCGATGCCCCGAACGCCGGAAATCGCCCCTTCCATCGCGGCGCCCACGGTGCCGGAATAATGGATATCCGCACCCAGGTTCAGTCCCATATTGATTCCGCTGATTACATAATCGATGGACACGCCTTTTTCCGCCATCGTCTGCAATCCGAGCTTCACGCAGTCCACCGGCGTTCCGCCCACCGCGTACGCCTCCTCGGCCCCTCGAATCGAGCGAGATTCCACGCTCAGCTGTCCCTGAGCGGACATGGCCTGGCTCTTCGCACTCTGCTGCTCCTTCGGCGCAAAGACGTACACCTGCGTCGTCAGGGACAGGGTGAAAATCAGCTGCCGAATTCCCGCTGCATCAATTCCGTCATCATTTGTCACCAGTACGTTATACATACTCTTCCTCCATCTATACATCTACTATTCTAGCACGGAGTTCTCTCCGATACCACGCTATAAAAAATCTGCAATTCGCAATTTCATTCCGCCGTTTGCCATGCCCCCCGCCGGTGGGTATAATAAGAACACACCAAGGAGGAATCAACCATGAATTCGTCAATTTCAACCCGTAAAAAAATTCTCGCATATCTCGCAGACGCCCGGACCCAGGGGGTACCGGTTTCCGGTGCCGCATTGGCTTCCGCTCTCGGAATTTCTCGAAATGCTGTATGGAAGGCCATCCACACCCTTCAGGAGGAAGGATACGATATTCAGAGCATTCAGAGCAAGGGATATATCCTGTCCTCATCCACCGATATTCTTTCCGAAGAACTCATTCGGGAAGACCTTTCCGCATCCGGAATTCCGGAGAACCAACTTCTCTTGCAGGTGCTGGACTCCGTGGATTCCACCAACAATTACTGCCGCACCCTGGATTACGGAAACCCCGCCACCGCCGTCCTGGCGGATCGGCAGACCGGCGGCCGAGGGCGCTACGGCCGGACTTTTGAATCTCCGAAGGGTACCGGCATCTACCTCACCTATTCCTTCCGTCCTTATTTTCCTCTTTCCCAGGTCACCCATGTCACCTCCATCGCGGCGGTGCTCACCCACCGGGTGCTGGAAAAAATCAGCGGGGAAAAGCTGGGCATCAAATGGGTTAACGATATCTATAAAGGAAATCTGAAAATCTGCGGCATCCTGACAGAAGGTCTGGGCAGCTTGGAAAGCGGCAACTTCGAACGGGTCATCGTGGGCATCGGCATCAACTGCCTGAAGGGCAGCTTCCCACCGGAACTGGCAGGGAAAGCCGGATCCCTTACGGAATCCGATCATCCTTCTTTTACCCGGAACCAAATCGCCGCCGCGTTGATTGCCGAACTCCACCGGGCGCTGAACGAACAATCCCATCTGGATACTTCCCGGTATCTGGAGGAGTATCGGAAGAATTGTTTTATCATCGGACGAAATGTTACGGTTTCCGAAACCGGAAAGGAACCGTACACCGCCTATGTGGAAGGGGTGGATCCGGAGTTTCGCCTGCAGGTGAAGACCCCGGAGGAGCACCGCCTCCTTTCCGGCGGGGAAGTTTCCCTGAAATTATAGGGACTGCAATTTCCGGCGTTCGTATACCGCCAGGACTTTGCTCATATTATTTACGAACATTTTGATCAGAAGACGGAGCAGCGCATCGGATACGCGGTAGAAGTAGAAGACCACCACCTGCTCTTTTTCTGTGCACAGATCCTGAACCGGCCGCATGGTGAGACCCAGCTTGTGGGCCGTCTGGCACACTTCTTCCACCGGGATGTCCGCGTGAATCCGAAGCATGATGGCCAGGCCGGATTTGGAATCGATGGGCTCGATGAAATCCGCCTTGGCCTGGGCGAACATCTTCATGGTGGTTTCCAGCTTGCCCGCATTCATGCGGCGGCACCGTTTGATGTTCCGGGAGTAATATCCCTCCTCCATGTAGATGGCCAGGCACAGCTGTTCCGCTTTGGAGCAGGTCTGGCTGTACCGATCTTTAATCTTCTCGAAGATCTCCGCCAGCTCCTTCGGCAGCACCATGTAGCTGATTTTAATCGCCGCAAAAAGTGTGGAGGAGAAGGAGCCCAGATAGATGACCCTTCCGCTCTGGTCCAAGCCTTTCAGGGCCGGAACCGGCTTTCCGAAATAGCGGAGCTCGCTGTCGTAGTCGTCCTCCAGAATGTAGCTGTCGTTGTCCACCGCCCACTTGATCAATTCATAGCGGCGGGCAACCGGCATTACCACGCCCGTGGGGAACTGGTTGGACGGATTCACGTATACCAAGCTCTTCATATTGGTGGGCAGCTTCTCCACCATGATTCCTTCTTCATCGATTGGAATCCGGGAAATGTTCAGTCCCTCATCTCGGAAAATTTCCCGAACGGGACCGTATCCCGGCATCTCCGTTGCGGCGTGGGCCACGTTTAATTCCCGCAGAATCCGGATCAGCTGAACCGCCAGCTGCTGAGAGCCGGCGCCGATGACAATCTGATTGGAACTGCACTTCACGCCCCGGCGCGCGTACAGGTATTTGGCGATTTCGTACCGAAGAGCCTGTTCTCCCTGCACGTCGCCCTGGGTCTGCAGCATGTTGGAATGCTCGTTGAACACCTTGTTCATGCACTTCTTCCATTTGGAGAATTCGAAGCTCTCTTCGTCGTAAATCAGGGATTTGTCCCGCACGTTCTTGGAATCGTCCATGGGAAGGATGCTTTCCAAGGACTCCTCTTTGAACTCCGTTTTCAGGTCGCTCACCACTTCGGCGATATGGTCGCTCACGTAATAGCCGGATTTCGGACGGCTCTCGATGTAGCCTTCCACCAGAAGCTGGTTGTAGGCGGTCTCCACCGTAGTCACGCTGATGGCATTATCCTTTGCAAAACGACGCAGCGACGGAATCTTGGTACCCGGTGAAATCTCGCCGGAAAGAATCCGTTCTTTAAACTGATTATAAATCTGTACGTATAGATTGATCTCCAAACTGTCATCTAAGTTCAGTACAATATCCTTCATTTCCCCTCTTATCTCCTATCTGTTCATATTAAAAAATGCTAAATTGCATATTTTTCAAATTACACAACAATGTTATTATATATCTATTATTTTAGTAAATCAATAAAATATCACAAGGGGGATTACTTATGAATACAAACGAACGAATGAATTCCACATCCTTGCTGGTGCTGACGGCACTGATTACCGCCATGGGCACCATCGCTACCATGTTCTTCAAGGTTCCGGTGGGCACCGGTTACATCCATCTGGGTGACACCATGGTGCTGCTGGCTGCCATGCTTCTTCCGAGAAAGCATGCCATCTTCGCCGGTTCGGTGGGCCTCTGCCTGGCGGATATCCTCAGCGGATATGCGGTATGGGCACCGTGGTCTTTCTTTATCAAACTGGTGATGGTGGTAATCATGCAGAAGGCGCTGGCCACCGCTATGGAAAAAGGCGAGAACAACCACCACATTCTGGGTGTTCCGGTTCCGGAAATGATCGGATTTGTTGTTGCCGCCGTATGGACCGTCGCCGGATACTACATCGCCGAAGGCATCATCTACGGAAACTGGACCGCTCCGATGCTGGGCGTTCCGTTCAATGCGCTTCAGGTTGCAGTGGGTGCCGTTCTGGCCGTTCTGATTTCTCAGATGCTGGGCCGTACCGGATTCGCCGCATCCTTCAGCTATCACAGAAAATAGTTATCGGACGATCGCATCGCCGGAAATGGAATCCAAACGAAAAGAGGCCGCCGCAGGACTTGCGGCGGCCTCTTTTTTTGGCTCTTCACTTTTTGGGGTTATTCTGCCTCGAAATCCATCCCCTCGGTGGTGGATGTTTTGTCATCTTTTCCGTAGAATGCGGCTTCGATGCCCTTCTGGCTGTCGATGAATTTCTTGGCCGCTTTGGTACCTTTCATGAGGCAAATGGTGCTCATGGCGTCGGTGTCCATGGAGGAATTCTTCGTGGTAACCAGACTTACCGCCTCCAGATCCGTATCCACCGGATATCCGGTCTTCGGGCTGAGGATGTGGTGATAGCGTTTTCCCTTGTATTCGAACTGGCGCTCGTAGATGCCGGAGGTGACCACCGTTCCCTCGCCGATGTGGGTGCAGCCGATGATTTCCTGACGATCGGAGAACGGCTTCTCAATGCCGATGGTGTACTTCGAGCCGTCCGGTTTCGTGCCGACGGTAACGATATTGCCTCCCAGATTGATGACCGCGGAGGTCACACCTTCTTTCTTCAGCACCTTGCGCATCTCATCTCCCACGTATCCCTTAGCGATGCCGCCCAGATCGATTTTTGCTTCCGGGTCCAGCAGGCGGATTCGATTTCCGTCCACCTCCACGTTTCGATAGTCCACGTGCCGGAGCGCCTCCTGCAGCTTGGCTTCATCCGGCAGCTTCGGCTTGTCCGCATGGAAATCCCAGAGGTCCGTCACCCGTCCGATGGTGATGTCGAAAGCACCGCCGGACAGCTTGCCGTAACGGAGACCTTCTTTTATGACGGTTGCCGCATCCTTTCCCACCGTCACCCAGGCACCGCCGGAACGGTTCACCTTGGTCACATCGCTGGAGTCGGTCTTGTTGCTCAGCAACTTGTCCAGCTCGCGGCAGCGGTCGTAGGCTTTCGTGATGGCCGCGTTGGCCTTGTCTTCGTCCAGGCCGCCGTCAATCTGATAGACGGAAACGCTGCAGGTGGTATCCAGAAAATAATTGTCCTGGGTGACCGGTTCAATATCCGAGTTACTATTGCATCCGGTCTGTGTTATAATAATCAGAAGTGTGGCCAGAAGCGCCACGCCTTTCATTTTTTTTACGATATAATGGGTCACGGGTTATCCTTTCTGTTGCCTTTATATAAACAATAATTACGAAGGAGTTCTATGTTCAAAGGAATCATACGCAAAGCGGATATCCTTCTGGCCGGAGTGCTCATCCTGATGGGGGTGGCAGCATCTCTATGGATTTCGCAATTCGATACGTCCGGAAGCCGGGTCATCATAAAAACAGACGGCAGGGTATACGGCAGCTATTCCATTTCCGAGGACCGCACCGTTACGGTGAAGCAGGGGAAGAAAACCAACACGGTTCGAATTCACGACGGGGAGGTTTCCGTTACCCACGCAAGCTGTCACAACCAGGTATGCGTCAAGCATAAGGCCATTCATACCACCGGGGAGAGCATCATCTGCCTGCCAAACAAAATGGTGGTTCAGATTCAGGGAAAAGGAGGCGATGAATACGATGCCATTTCCAGCTAAATCAAAAGGAACAACGTCTCGCCGCACCGCCGATTCCCGAACCGGCAACGTAGCCACCATCGCTCTGCTGGCCGCACTGGCGCTGATATTTTCCTACGTGGAAGCTATTATACCATATAATCCGGGTGTCCCGGGCATTAAACTTGGAATTGCCAACATCGTCGCACTGGTAGCGCTGTATCGACTTTCCGCGAAACATGCCGCAGCGGTAAATGTCATTCGAATTCTCATCGCCGGCCTTCTTTTCAACGGTGTCTTCGGCGCCCTTTATTCTCTGGGCGGTGCAGCCATTAGCCTTCTTGGAATGGTTGCCCTGAAGAAGACCGGCCAATTCAGCATCGCCGGAGTCAGCATGGCCGGAGGCGTGCTGCACAACATGGGGCAGCTTCTGGTGGCCGCTCTTCTGCTTCAGGACAGTCAAATCTTCCTGTACTTTCCGGTGCTTCTATTCTCCGGAATGATTGCGGGCATCGTCATCGGTCTGGGTGCGGCGGTAATCTGCCGCCGACTGGAACACCTTTAAATAATTGGGTTTACACAGTTTATTCCCGCCCGTATTATATTTTTTAGTTGTTAAACACAATTATTTAAAAATTATAATTGGTATATTTAGGATTTTTTGTTGGCTTATCCAATGGAATGTTTCATAATACTAATTGTAATTCACCAATTACTCGTGCTTTTCGATTGAGACAGGTCTTTTTTTCTTCTCCTTTACCTTACCTGTTTCCTGTTTCGATCTTAGATAAAAGTAACAGCACATGACATTACCGAAAGAGCCTGCAGCAACGGGATATGCTGCAGGCCCTTTTATTTTTTTATTCCGTTCACATCGACCCCTTGCGAAAACCTCGATATGAAAGGACAACAGTCGGAATCAGCAAAAAACTGTAAAGTGCTATGAGCAGCGTCACCCGGCTGCACACTATAGTTCCGAACTGATATACGCACGGAATGTTCATGTTATCCTGAACATGAAACAACCGATCCGGCGTCAGCATTCGAAAACTATCGAACGCATCATTTCCGGCCAACAGCGGGAGACCCGCAAACAGAAGGAACGAAATGCTCATTGCGGAAATTGCGGATTTCGTTTTCACAAAGAGAAGCAGGGTCATTCCTGCCAAAAACAAGCATGCCACATAGCCCGAAAGCAGTATCAACAGATACCGTTCCATAAAATTTAGCCCGTACATGCTGTAAGGGGATTCCGTCTGAATGGACGCAAAGGCGCCGCCGGTGCCCATTCCGCCAAAGGATATCAGGGACATCAACAGCATGCCGCTCCAGTAGAGCATCGTTGCAATGATAAATACCGCAAGAATCTTTGTGGCGGCGCCCCTTGTCGGTCCGTACTTCGTTGAGTAGTAGACGAAGCGGGACTCGCTGTTCATCTCGTCCGAAAAAACGCCCACCGTTAAAAACGATATCACCAAAACCAGCAGCAAGCCATATGCGGCCGCAAACGGTCCCGTTATTCGGAAGGCATCGGAGGGTTCATACTCCAGCGGCGTCTGCACCTTCGCAAACTGTCTCTTCAAATATTCTTTTTTTGCTGCGGTAGTTCCGTATTCATTAATCAAAGAATCGATGTTCTCTTTTCGCAATTCGTTCAGCCTTCCGGCGGTTTCGAGAGAAACCCGATTCATCGCATCCGGATTATAGTCTGTTCCGTAACACAGCGTTTGGTTGATAAACTCCTCGATGTCTCGATAGGACTGGCCGATTCTTCCGTACACCGGATTGGGTCCGTTGCTTTTGTTTTTGACCTCTATATTTTGCTGCTTTTTAACAACTTCAAGCAGTACAGAATCCGTCAGTGGTCCGTTCCATCGGCTTTTATCTTTCGTAAGCGCTCCGGGCGCCGTAAGACCCCGATGGCTCGTCCCCGTTTGGTCCACATAATAAACGCTCCAAACGGCGAGACCGGAAAGAAGAATTCCTGCAATCAGTGCGGTGATGATTATTTTGATATGCAGGGGCTTCAATATCACTTTTTTTAATTCGTATCCCAGCACCGTCGATCCTCCTGCATGCCAAACTGATAAAAAAACGCATCTTCCAATGACACGTCCGTCAAAACGGCGCTTTCATGGGGCCTGTTCTCCGATATCACTCGGATTTCCGATACACTGCCTTCTTTTCGAACGTTTACAACACATCCTCCCTGCGCTGCAATGATTCCTTCCGCATCCGAGTTTTCTGCTCTGCACATCCAAACTTTAATCGGTATCTGGCGGCAGATTTCGTTCACCGTCCCCCGGTTCACAATCTTCCCGTCTTTCATTATAAACACTTCACCGGCAATCGTTTCCAGATCGGAAACGATATGGGAGGAAAGCAGGACGATTTTGTCTTCTGCCAAACCGGAAATCAAGTTCCGAAAATGAATCCGTTCCATCGGATCCAAACCGATGGTCGGTTCGTCCAATATCAGGATTTCCGGATCGTTAAGCATGGCCTGAGCGATTCCCACACGCCGTTTCATTCCGCCGGAAAGATTCTTCATTTTTTTTGAAGCGCATTCTGTCAGGCCAACCGACTTTAGCAGTTCCGCAATTTTCTGTTCGGAGACCCGCTTCGGAAGGCCCTTTAATGCGGATATGTACCGCAAGTAGTTTCTTACGCTGAAATCCGGATAATAGCCGAACTCCTGCGGCAGATAGCCGATTTTATCCCGATATCTCGCACCCATTTCCAGGACATTCTCCCCCTGAAAGTAAATTGCCCCGGACGTTGGCGTAGTCACGGTACAAATCATTCTCATAAGGGTGGTTTTTCCCGCACCGTTCATGCCGAGCAGCCCATACAGTCCCTTCTGCATTTTTAGGGAGATGTGGTCTGCCGCAGCAACCCCGTCATATTCTTTTACTACATTATCCACTATGAGTTCAGCCATTATAATACCTCCCAGCCGGTTCGCCGTTCATGCAGCAACCTGTAATTGAGTAAAAGAATTATTGCGAATCCGAGGGCAAACATTCCTGCCCATATTGCCGGAGTAATCCGATTATACACGGCATCGTTCATCGTCACCGCCATCCAGCCGACATTCGCACCCAGACATAGCGTCGCCGCAAAGAGTTCGCTGATTTTTTTATGAAAGGACAGCGAACCCAAGCACAGTATTGTAGAAATCATAACCGGGAATATGAGCTGCTTCAAAATGTCTGTAATCAGGCACTGCTGTGCATGTACCGAGGCAATCCCGAACAGGGATAACAGTACAATATCGACAAAACCGAAGGACAGAATCTTCGCCCCGTAAACGTGCCGCAGCGTGTAATAGGAGGCTTCTTCAATTTCCATCGACCTCGTTTCCCGGTTTTTCCATAATTCCGGTATCGCCAGTATCACAAACAAGGCCCCCACAATGCTCATGCCCCGCTGGGCATACCACGACGTGCCGATACTGTTCAAAGCGGTCCAAGCAAGAAACAGCACCGCTCCTTGCAATACCCACCACTGTTTTTTTATCAATCGCATCTGCAGGAGCAGGAAGTCCGGATAGTTCACTCGCTCGGAAGTCTGCTGCTTTGCCACGATATGCTGCGCCAACCGGATGGTTTCTTCCATTGCTGCAGTGCCGCATTGATTGCTCTCTGCCTTTTTCTTATGTTCCGATGCCGCGATTTTCATCATTCGATCTATTTCATTTCCCATTTTTACCCCCTCCATCCGGATTCTTCTAAAAAACCACGAATCAGCTCTCGTCCGCGCCGCAATCGGTACTTGCAATTCGGCAAGGAAATCCCGCAGATTTGCGCAATCTCCTTGACCTTTTTTTCTTCAAAATAGTATAACAAAATAACATCTTTGATTTCTTCCGGCAGCCGTTCCACCGCTTCTGCTATTGCATTCGCATCTTCTTTTGCTTCTAAACCGCAGCTTGTTTCTGCTTCCGCGGTATCCATCACTGCATCCAACGCAACCTCCGTATTGCGTTTTCGCTTTTTTTCGTCATTGCATTTGTTTCTGGCCAAAGTATACAGGTAATTCAGGAGTTTTCCCTCATGCTTGTAATTCGGAAGTGTTTTAAAAAACGTCAGGAACGTTTCCTGTGCCAAATCTTCCGCCGTATGCCGATCCTTTAAATGATAGATACAGTAATTCAATATCGTATCGTAATATTTTCGGACCAGGATATCTACCGCTTGAGGATTCCCCTTCTTTGCCCGTCGAACCAGAAAAAAATCTGAATTCATAAGTGCTTCCTCCGATATTCTCTCTCCATAGAATAACAATAGCAAATGCAGCCGGCAACCGATAAATTGATTTTTGTCTATTTTAAATCCGATACATCCGTCCGTCTTCGATGGTGTAATTCTTTTTGGCGATTTTTCTAAAATCATCGTCATGACTCACCACCACCACGGTTTTCCCTTTCCGATTTAGTTCCAAAAGATTTCTCATTACGATTTCCTTATTCTCTCGGTCCAGCGATCCGGTAGGTTCATCCGCCAACAAGATATCGAATGGTTTTATCAGGTTTCGTGCCAGCGCAACTCGCTGTTGTTCTCCACCGGATAGCTCGAATATCTTGGAATTCATTTTATCGGCTACGCCAAGGTGTGTCAGCGCTTCTTCCATTGCCCGTGTTTTGTTCTTCACGCGGGCATACCGCAGTGCCAACAGCAAATTCTCCTTCACGGTCATTTTTTCCACCAACGCAAAGTTCTGAAACAGATACGCGATTTTATATCTTCGCAACCTCTCGCTTTTCCTTCGATCCTTCACCGGGTCGTTGACGGAAAAACAACGCAGCGTACCGGAGTCATACGTTTCCAACGTCCCCATAATGTTCAGCAGCGTGGATTTTCCGCCACCGCTTTTTCCGTAAATGCAGATAAAATTCCCCGGATAAATCTCCATACTGATTCCATCCAAAATTTTTCTGCTTCCATAGGCTTTCTCAATGTCCTTTAATATGATTTGCGCTGAATTTTCATGCATTTAACAGCCCTCCTTCAGTCTCTCACCGATATTATTTTTGCTGCGTGCCAGCTTTATGATTTCACCGATAAAGCAAATGCTTAATACCGCAAGCCCTGCCATCGCAGCGATTTCGATTTTGCCCATTGTCCAGCCCGCTCTCGGCGTATACAAGCTCAGAAAGTTCACAACCGGATATGCTTTCAGCATACCGATAAACATCACATAACTAATCCCGTATGTAATCCCGCTTTTGAGAAGTCTTTTTCCATGAACGCTCATGAACCCGTATCCCAGCAGATACGACACATCCAGCCTTCTCCCGTGGTGGTATAAATACGACTCCACATCGATTTTTACGACGAATGCGATAATTAGCAGCAACAACATAAAAGCAATTGCGTTTACAGCTGCCTCTGTCCGTATTTCTTCAATCTGAAACATCACATCGTCGTACACGCTGCTGATCCATAAAACATATGGATCGGCCTGCGTTTGAGTAATTGTGCGTTTCAGTTCGCCGTACGCGTTTGCGGAATTCTTTACATGGGGATGGAAGTATCCGTTTACCAGGGACGGCAGCTTTATGCTTCCGGTCGGTTTCAGACCGCCTCCGACCACCAGGATGAGCGTGTAATCTTGAAGCCGTGCCTCTTCCAAACGCATGGAGGAATCACTGGTCATAAAACTCTGGGCATCTTTTATTGGCACGAGTTTTACGGCTGAGGCTTTTTTCTTGTTCGATTCATCTCGCTGTGTTTCTTTTATCTTTTCGATATCGTCTTCTGTCGGTTTGCTTTTCTCCGGGTACAGAATCAGCCATTCATCGTCGCGAAGGGTTGGAATGTTTAGTTTCTTATCATCCGGTGCCGCCGGCGAGGCGAATTCCATATAGTTTTTATTGACGTATGCGTACCTTCCGCCAAAGGGTTCGGCCGCATCGGATTCGCCCGGTACACCTTCTTTTTCCGCATTCGGTGCGAAAAACAAAATGGCGCCCTCTCGGTCCAGTTCGTCCCACAGCCGATTTAATTTTGGGACAACAACTTCATTAAACTTATCGTCATCCTCCACATACGTCCACGGCCACCCACAGGAAATATTGACATAATTCGCAGACTTTCGCCATTCCGGCATATGCCGCTCCACATCCTTGAAATCCTGAAAACCGGCAATCGTCACCGCCCCCAGCAGCAGGGTTCCCGCACAGATTACAATCTTCATTCCGATTGCCGTTTTCTCTCGATTCGGCCGCTTGCCTTTTAACGCCGGCGTTATGCCGTACCGTTTGAACTTCCATACGATAATTGCAAATTCCAATATGAAGAAAAATGCGGCTGCCGCCCCGACCGCCAGGTATACGCTCTTCGTCGCCGAAAGGAAGCCGCGGACCGTTTGCAGTTGCATGACATACATCAGTGCTCCGCTGATGATCGGAACCGCAATCAGCAGCGGTGGAATCACCAATCTTGCGGCTTTGGTTGCTGCGAAATGGGTGCTCTTCCAGCCGATCAGCCCGGCAACGGCGAGCTCTTTCGTCAGCTGCCCATTGTATATCGCATAGCAGAAGAAAATTGCGGCGACCATAATTGCCAGAATGGTTAGATATAAAAACAGTTGGTTTTCAGTTGTATCGCTAGCTACAGTTTCCGAAGAATCTACGGTCGCCTGAACTCCCATGTTCTCGTCACCGGTCAGTTCTTTCAGAAACGCTTCCGTATCTTCTTTCGTTCCGCGAAAATAGTAATCGCCGTTAAAGTTATTGCTGTTGATTTTCGAAAACGGCAATAGGCTTACTTCCTTCGAAGTGAGGAATGTCGCCCCCTTCGCATTCTTGAATTCGTTCGTCCCGTGAATATTTCTTTGAAAAGAAATATTCGGAAATGCCTTTTCAAACCATGCCGCTTCGTTTAAATAGACAAATATCGAAATCTGCTGCCTCTCATTTCGCTGATTCCGTGGAATACGACGAACCTTAATAAAACTCATGTTATGCTTTTGAGCCAGTTCCTGCAGCTTTGTCCTATTGTTTTGCGTCCGTGCCGGTGATGAAACAATGTTGATTGTGGTATCAAACTCATTCGTAAAGGTCTTCAGGAACATATCATCTTGGTTGCATGAAACCCCAAAGGCAACGGTTACGAGGAGAATCACCAGCATTGTCTGTATTATCTTTTTCATGTGTCGCTACCATTTAACTTAGGGCTCCGCAAAAAATGCCGAGCCCCAGATCCTTTATTGTTCAACGGATTGTTACTTCACATCCGCCCATGCTTTGTTTCCGGTTTTCGCTTTCTCCCAAGATGCGGCTGCCTGCTTTCCTTTTCCGACCCATCCGGAGTAGGAATACTTACCACCCGCTCCTTTTACGGTTGTTTTATGTGTCTTCTTAGAGTGGTTGTATTTGGACCACACGTGTTTCGAGTTCACACCGTGCCTCCACTTTCCGCCATAAAAATCCTTCCATCCGCTGTCATAGGACCCCTCTCTTGCAAGATTCTCACTGTCAATGGTCACTTCGTAACCGAGTCCTTCTACATAGGTGCACCCCAACGTGTCGCTTGACGGGTTATCCAAATCCACTTCATATCCGAGTTCCGGATCGTACAGCATATCCTGTGGCGGTACATCCGACGATGACGCATCCTGCGGCGGCGCATCTGCAAATACCCCCACCGAAGCCATCAGCATTAAACCACTTACCATCGTTACCGTAATAATTTTCTTAAGCATATCTTCCTCCTTGTTTTCACATTGATTACGAACCGGTTCTATAAGGTTTAACGAATGAGATGCAAAAAGGATAGTCTAAAAATTAAAAAATGCAGATTTTTTCTCCGCCGCCGGCAGAGGACGCCCGGCGCCCGATGCGGACTTGGTGCACGAAAAACCGCTACCCTTTGTGCTTCCGTTTCCTTTGCACCAAGTTTCCGAGGGGTTTTCGCCGGAATTCGGCGCAGACTTGGTGCACGAAAAACCGCTACCCCTTGTGCTTCCGTTTCCTTTACACCAAGTTCCCGAGGAGATTCCGCCGGCGCCCGGCGTGAACTTGGTGCACGAAATACCGCTAGCCCTTGTTCTTCCGTTTCCTTTGCACCAAGTTCCCGAGGGGATTCCACCGGCGCCCGATGCGGACTTGGTGCTCAATTTGTAAAAGTCTCCACTACTATTGATACATTATAAAAGGCGACTCTAATTCAGTTTTTTTCAAGAAATCGACGACGAAACGCTCCTCCCCACGCTTCCGTCGTCAATTTCCGGGGATGCAGAATGCAGATTAGAGCAGGAGGCACGAGGAGCAGATTAGAATTGACGACGAACGGCGGAAATGTGTGAGTTCGTCGTCAATTCTTTTCCATTTGAAATAATAATGATGGGGACTGCTGCACGAAGGGCGGGGGAACCTTTCGTGTAGCAGTTTTTAGACAAGCACAGCCGGTCATGTTGGCGCCGCCCTCACCGCTACGCCTTATTCCTCCGTCGGGCCACGCCAACGCGGTCCCACTTTTCCCGGGCGGACGCCGCCTTTGTTGGCGTCCCCCTCCCCGCTACGCCTTATTCCTCCGTGGGGTCACGCCAACGCGACCGGAAATTTCCTGACATGTTGGCGTATTTGGATACTCGGAAATTAAAATAGCGGGATAGTCTCCAATAACTATCCCGCAAGTATTCGCAAAGTGCTCCTTGTCCCTCAAGTATTCGCGAAGAGCTTCTATTCCCGATTCCACTGCGCCAGCATCTCGGGAAGTTCCCGGATATCCGAAAGCAAGGCGTCCGCGCCCTCCAGCTCTTCTCGGGTTCCGAACCCGTATTCGCATCCCACAAATGGGATGTGGTGAACCACCGATACCTGTCGGTCCGAGGCACGGTCTCCCACCATGCAGAAGCCTCCCGGGAATTTCTTGCGAATCTCCGGGAAAATTTCCTCTTTGGGGCAGAAGCCGTAGGCCCCGCTGCAGTAAAAGCCTTCCATCCGGCGGTCCAGCCGGAAATGCTCTCGCTGGGCCTCCATGTAGGGAACTTTGCAGTTGGACAGAATCACCGGATGATATCCGGACTCCGCCAGCTGCCGCAAAACCTCCGGCACACCGGGGTACAGTCTGGCCCGGCCCGCCCGGATTTCCCGAATCATCTGTTCGCCGGTTTGCCGAGAACATTCTTCCTTAATTTCCGCCGGAAGCGACGGCATGAAATCGTTCCACATATCCCGGGCATTCACCCCCAGATATCTCGCCAGCCAGTCGTCCGATTGATCTGTCGGCACGGAATACCCCTGTTCCTCTAACCACGAAAGGGTTTGGCGAAGGGCGGCACCGTACAGCGCTTTCGTATCGTGCAGGGTGCCGTCCCAATCGAAAATAACCGTTTGGATTTTCATGGCTTTCGAATTAGCCCCGGATTACTTTTTCCAGGTTCACCATCTCGATTGCGGAAAGCGCGCAGTCATAGCCCTTGTTTCCGGCCTTGGATCCGGCTCTTTCGATGGCCTGCTCGATGTTCTCGGTGGTGATGATGCCGAAGAGTACCGGAACACCGGACTTCAGGCTCACCTGTGCGATGCCCTTCGCGGACTCGTTGGTCACCAGCTCATAGTGAGAAGTGGCACCGCGGATAACCGCACCGACACAGATTACCGCATCGTATTTGCCGGATTCCGCCATTTTCTGTGCCATCAGCGGAACTTCGAATGCGCCCGGTACCCAAGCCGCATCGATATTGCTCTCCTCCACGCCGTGACGAACCAGGCCGTCCACCGCACCGTCCAACAGCTTCTGTACGATAAAGCTGTTGAAACGGGAGGCGATAATACCTACCTTCATTCCTTCCGGTGCAACGACTTTTCCTTCTAACAGATTAATTGCCATTTCTTTTTCCTCCTATAATATCCGTGCCGCCTTCGACACCCTTTGCAATTTGTTTTTGTATTTTCCCCGGACGCGTCGGGGCGCCCGAACTTGTTTTTACCGCAGACTATATATCGAACTTGATCTGCTCGAACACGTGGCCCATTTTATCCTGCTTGGTGCGGAGATAGAACTCGTCGTATTTTCCCGGCTGAATCTCGATCGGCACCCGCTGGGTGATTTTGAAGTCGAAACCTTCCAGGCCGTAGATTTTGCTCGGGTTGTTGGTCATGAGGCGGATGGATTTCACGCCCAGGTCCTGCAGCATCTGCGCACCGGACCAGTACTCCCGCAGATCCGGCTCAAAACCCAGCTCCACGTTGGCTTCCACCGTGTCTCGACCGTGTTCCTGCAGCTCATACGCCTTCAGCTTGTTGATGAGGCCAATGCCCCGGCCTTCCTGGCGCATGTAGAGAATCACGCCTCGGCCCTCTTCCTGAACCATTTTCATCGCAGTGTGCAGCTGATCGCCGCAATCGCAGCGGGCGGATCCGAACACGTCGCCGGTAAGGCATTCCGAGTGCACCCGGCACAGCACGTCCTCGCCGTCCCGGATGTCGCCGCAGACCAGCGCCACATGGTGTTCGCCGGTGATGTCGTTCACATATCCCTTAATCCGGAATTCGCCGTACACGGTTGGCAGCTTGGCGTTTGCCACGCAGTTCATGTGCTTCTCGTAACGGCGGATGTAGTCCTGCAGGTCTTTGATGGTGATAAAACAAATATCGTATTCTTCCGACATCTTCTGGAGTTCCGGCGCCCGCATCATGGTGCCGTCTTCTCTCATCACCTCACAGCAAAGGCCTACTTCCTTCAATCCGGCCAGTCTCATCAGGTCCACCGTCGCTTCGGTATGTCCGTTCCGAACCAGCACACCGCCGTGACGTGCCACCAGTGGGAACACGTGTCCCGGTCTTCTCAAATCGTTCGGCTGAGTCTCCGGATCCGTCAGCATCCGGCAGGTATACCCTCTCTCCTCCGCGGAGATTCCGGTGGTGGTATTTACGTGGTCGATGGATACGGTAAAAGCAGTGCAGTGGTTGTCGGTGTTTTCCGATACCATCTGCGGCAGATTCAGCCGGTGGGCGAAATCCACCGACATCGGCGTGCAGATCAGGCCTTTGGCATGGGTCGCCATGAAGTTCACGTTCTCCGTGGTGGCGTGCTCCGCCGCACAGATCAGGTCTCCTTCGTTCTCCCGATCCGGATCGTCGGTGCAGAGAATCAGTTTTCCGGCTCTCAGCGCCTCCAGCGCTTCTTCCACTGTGTTGTATTTAAAACTCATTGCAATAGTCCTCCCTTGCTTTTTTTGTTTGCTTTATTTCACGGGCGAATCGCCCGCCTTTCCCTATTCTAAAATCCGTTTTCCGCCAGGAATTCCCAGGTCACTTTGCTTTGTGGGGCTTCTTCCGGTGCCGGATTCGTCAGCAACCGCTGTACGTATTTCCCAATAATATCGTTTTCCAGATTCACCACATCTCCGGCCTTCTTTCCCAGAAGGATGGTTTCGCTTCCGGTGTGGGGAATGATGGATACTTGGAAGCTGTCCGAGTCCAGGGTGGCCACCGTCAGGCTGATGCCGTCGATGGTGATGGATCCCTTCTCCACAATCAGGCGCAGGATTTCCGGCGTGGTTCCGATTCGAACCCAGACCGCATTTCCTTCCTTGCGCTGTTCCACAATCCGACCGGTTCCGTCGATATGCCCGGATACCAGGTGACCGCCGAACCGTCCGTCCGCCGCCATGGCTCTCTCCAGGTCCACGGGATCCCCCGGTTTCAGCTGACCCAGATTGGTGCGCCGCAAGGTTTCCGGCATCACATCCGCAGTAAAACCATCTCCCGTCATTCGGGTGACGGTCAGGCACACGCCGTTTACCGCAATGCTGTCTCCCAGCTGCGTGCCTTCCAGCACCTTGGATGCCTGCAGATGAATCTCTCCGGATTGGCTTCCCATGCGAACGCCCTGCATGGTGCCCACTTCTTCTACTATTCCGGTGAACATTCCGTTTCTCCTTCCACATCGTATTCCAGCAGCATGTCGTTCAACAGCACGGTGATCTTAGCCAGCCGCAGATTTGCACATTCCTGCGGAAGGCGGATGCCCGACCCCTCCACCGGTGTCTTGGCATCCTCGCCGCCAAAGATTTTCGGTGCGATGTACGCGTACACGTGATGAACGATATGTGCTTTTAGGGCGGCTTCATTGACCGTGCCTCCCCCTTCTATCAGGACGGAGTCGATCTTCTCTTCTCCCAGCCGCTGCATGAGCACGTTCAAATCCGGATGGCCGTTCTTCTCCGGAAGGGTCCAGACTTTGGCCCCGGCTTCTTCCAGCTTCTGAATTCGGCTCGTCCCTTCTTCCCGGTCTCGGGTGCTCTCATTGCACACGATCAGCAGCGGGTACTCCTTCGCACTGCGAACCAGCCGGCTGCCCATTGGAATCCGCAGGTGGCTGTCCAGAATAATCCGCAGCGGCTGATGGGCTCCGTCGATTCGGCAGTTCAGCATCGGGTCGTCCGCCAGCACCGTGCCGATGCCCGCCAGGATTCCCGCATATCGGCCGCGCAGCTGATGCACGTGATTCCGGGCCGCTTCCCCCGTAATCCATTTGGAGGCGCCGGTGCGAGTCGCGATTTTTCCATCCAGCGTCATGGCAAATTTCAGAACGACGTACGGCGTCTTGGTGGTGATGTAGTGGAAAAACACCGGATTCAAGGCATCGCAGGCCTCTCGCATGTAGTCCTCCACCACTTCGATTCCGTGCTCCCGAAGAATCCGGGCTCCTTTGCCCGCCACCTTCGGGTTCGGATCCCGAGATCCGATAACCACCTTGGCGATTTTCTTTTCGATGATAATCTCCGTGCAAGGCGGCGTCTTTCCGTAATGGCAGCAAGGCTCCAGCGTCACGTACAGAGTTGCGCCCGCCGGATCTTCAGTGCAGGCCGCCAGCGCGTTTCGCTCCGCGTGAAGTTCGCCGTATTTCCGATGATATCCCTCACCGATCACTCGACCGTTCTTCACCACCACTGCGCCTACCAACGGGTTGGGTGCCGTCCAGCCGGACCCCTGTTTCGCCAGTTCAATGGCTCGTTTCATGAATTGTTCTTCTGCCATAGCCGTTCCTCTTTCCTCAAAAACCATATAAAGCCCCGCATCCCTATCGATACGAGGCTTCCTTCTCCCAATCAGTCAAATATATAAACCCCGGAACCATCGTTCCGGGGTCGCATGCTCTGACCATCTTCTTTCATCCAGACTATACTGTCGGCTTCGGAATTTCACCGAATCATGCGGTTTTCCGGAACTCCGTCCCATGGAAAACGCTCGCGGGCTGTACCGCCGGTGGGGAATTGCGCCCCGCCCCGAAGATTTTAAATTGACACTGTTATTATACTACATCCCGGCCAAAAGTAAAGATTGTATTTTTCCTACGGATGACAATTTCCGCAGGGGCTGTACCCCTCTGCAATCAGCTGTTTCCGGGACTCCTTGGTGGTCACGGTATTCCGCTCGCTCATCTGCTTCACGGAATAGCAAGATGGGTAGTGGAATTTTCCCGTGTTGGTGTTCACGATGTATTTGGTGCCCTGCCCCTTCTTCACCGTGTGCTTCTGCAGCTTCTTGGAGGAATAAGTCGTGCCGTTCTTCCGGGTGCGGTATCCGCTCTTATCCCAGGAGATGGTGGATTTGCTCTCCCCGGTGGCATAGTCGATCTTAATCTTCGGCTGCACATTGTAGCAATAGACGTTAAAAGAAATTCCGCGTCCGCCGTCTTCCACCGACAAAGCTTCCATGTGGACGCCTCGGGCGACGGCTTCATCTCCCCTAAAAACAGGTGTCACGCGGTACATCACATGGTTTCCGGTGGACCGAAGGTATTCGGCCACTTTCGATTCAAAGGGTTCCATCCCTTCCACGTTCATGTACCGGGTGCCGGTAATCAGGTTGCGGGCCACCGCATCGTTTCCCGTCAGCTGCCAGCCGATTAGGTGGCATCGGTTGTACAGGCTTCCGCCGGAGACGCTTCGGTACTGCACGCTGTGCCATCCCGTGGGATGAATCTCGCTGATGGATCCTCGCTGCTGACCGTCTTTCGGCATGATCTCCCGCCCCAGGCAGGCCAGAGTGCCGGTACACCGTCCCAGACGGTCCAGATCCCCAAGCCGCTCGTAGGCCTTCTTCGAGATTTCCGATTTGCGAAATTCCGGCTTCCCGCCGTTTAGCTCCCGGTAGGGCTGTCCGGAATAATTCGGGATGGTTTTCCGGATGCTCTTGTCCGACAGGTTCTTTGGAGACAGGCCGCCGGATTTGTACCCGGCCTTGGCCACGCCGGCCTCCGCGTGGATGCCCTTGGATTGAATGAGGTTCTGAATTTCATCTCCCTTATGGGCGAAGAGGATGCCGGCGGCGGCAATCAGAATCACCGCCAGGGTGAGAATCCGCTTCCGGTTGGCACGCCGGTCATCTTCGCCGGGGCCGGGTGTTTTTCTATTTGGTTTTTTTGTGGTATGGTTTGCACTCATGTTCATAGTGTCCTTTTTTTGTATTTTAAAGTTTATTATACCAGGTGTATAAATAATATCAATGATGCGCAAGGGGTCTTATTGGGAAGAATATGGTATAATGACTCGATTTATACCCTCAAAATAATTTGAGGGGTGGGGTGGTATGATTGCGTCCGCCTCGGAAGCGGATGGATTGTACGTATGTTTTTTTATTATAATCCAACAAGGGGGTATTGCCACAATGAATAAGGCAACTTGCAACAAAGTATGGCTTGCAGCCATCGCGTTCATCTTTGCGCTATTGATGGTCGGGGGTTCCATCGTGAATGTTCACGCTGCGGAACCGGCACAGGCGGACGTAAAGATTGATGCACAGAATTTCCCGGACGAAACATTCCGGAATTACGTAACACAGCATTTCGATTCCAACGAGGACGACGCTCTGTCCCCGGAGGAAATCGCTGCTGCGAAGACCGTGAACTTGGCCGATGACAATTCCGTGAAAAGCGTTCAGGGCATCGAGCTGCTGCCGGCGCTGACCGAAATCAATGTCAGCGGCACCGCCATTTCCGGCATCGATGTGACCAAGAATCCGGAACTGAAGAAGCTGAACGCCTCCATGTGCTACATATTCGATGACGACTACAACATGGACTATCTGCTCACTTCGATTGACGTAACCCAGAACCCGAAGCTGGAGTATCTGGACATCACCTACTCCAAAATCGATAAGCTGGATGTCTCCCGGAATCCGAACCTGGAAGAGCTCCACGCCTTCGTTACAAAGCTGAGCGAAGTGGATGTGACCAAGAACCCGAAACTGAGAAGATTGGACCTCAACACCACCGACATCCGCGAAATCGATGTGACCCAGAACCCGAAGCTGTTCGCGCTGAACGTGGAATACACCAAGATTTCTTCTCTGGACGTCACCAAGAATCCGGAGCTGTACGAGGTATACCTCACCGGCGACAAGGACGTTAAAGAGCTGAATACCACGAAGAACCCGGATTTGACGCACCTCCGAGTATCCGGAACCGGCATTCACTCTCTGGACCTGTCCAGGAACCATTCCCTGGCAGCATTCTACAACTACAAGCAGGAATACGAACATCCTGTAACAGGTGAGACAACAACCATTGAAGCCGCACCGATTGAAAAGCTGGACTTCTCCCACACAACCCACATGTTTGATATCTACCTGGGAGGTTCGCCGATTAAGTCCATCGACGTGTCCAACCAGCCGGACCTGCACGACCTGCAGATTCAGAGCACACCGATTACGAAAGTGGACGTTTCCAAAAACCCGAAGCTGGGCTCACTCTGCGTGTCCAACACGAAGATTAAGCACCTGGATATTTCCAAGAACAAGAAACTGTCAACACTGGATATCGCTAACACCGATATCGACAACATGAAGAATATCGACCTCACCGGTTACACCGAAATCTATGCCGTTCGGGCAAAGAACGCCGGCGTGGAGAGCCTCAAGCTGGACAAGGCCCCGAGCCTTCATAACATCGAACTGGACGGCAATCATGTGAAGGAACTGGATCTGGAAGGTCGTTCCAATCCGGATACCTATAACACTTTGGAACTCGGCGAGCAGACACCGGAAATCTACGTTTCTTCCGGCAAGCTTGCATCCAACACCGTATCCCTGAAGGAAATGTTCTCCAACCCGGCGAACGTTACAGTAAAGGCCGGCGAGGGATACACTTACGACGCGGATGCACAGACCATTACCTTCCGGGATGAGAACAGCAGAACATTCAAATATGACTACGCTACTAAGTTCGAATCCGATGGCGGTCCGCAGCTTTCCGGAACCGCAACAGTAGTTCCGGCCGCAAAGATTGCATCCGTAAAGCCGGCAAAATCGTCCTACACCTACACCGGAAAGACCATTCGTCCGGGAGTTACGGTAAAAGGAAAGGACGGAAAGGTTCTCTCTTCCGACAACTACGCCGTTTCCTATTCCAAGAGCGTGTACCCGGGAAAGTATACGGTAAAAGCAATCGGAAAGAACAAGTACGAAGGAACCGTATCGGCATCCTACAAGATTTATCCGAAGTCTTCCGCCATCAAGAAGCTGAAGAAGGGCAAGAAGAAGATGACCGTAAGCTGGACCAAGCAGAGCAAATACGCTGTATCCGGTTATCAAATTAAATACAGTAAATCCAAGAAGTTCTCGAAGAGATCCACGAAGACCGTCACCGTTAAATCTTACAAGACCTCTTCCAAGACGATTAAGAAATTAAAAGCCCGCAAAAAATACTACGTTCGCGTTCGCGCGTACAAGACCGTAAAGGGAAGCAAGTACTATTCTTCCCCGATCGATTTTCACATCGTCGAGATGAATTGATTTCACCTCCACCACCTCCGCACCGCAATCCTCGGCGCTCAGCCGAACGTAGGTATGGTCCAGAGCGAACAACCCCAGTCCCACCAACAGAAGCAGCCCCACCGTGAGCGCCGCCATCTTATAGTTCTGAAAACGCCCCTTGCGCTGTTCCTTCGTAATCTCCTGAACCATCTTGCCATCTCCTTTCACCAGAGCGTCCAAGGAAATATCAAAAGAATCGCTGATAAAAACCAGCATCTCCAGGTCCGGATAGCTTTTCCCGTTCTCCCAATTGGAAATGGTCTGCCGCGTGACACTGCACCGCTCCGCTAGCCCCTCCTGGGTCAGGTTATTTGCTTTTCTCAGCTCCGTAATTCTTCTTCCAAGTTCCATATTCGACACCCTCTCCCGAAAAATATTTGCAAGATGATTCTGCCTTTATTATAGCCGAAAGTCTATCCAATTACATTTGCATCACCCATAAAAACAACGCAAAGAATCTTTGCGCTGCGTTAAAGTCATAGGTTTCCGTCTTTCTTTTATGCATCCACGTACACGGTAAGTGCGACGATTGCGATTGTAATCTCGGTTTTCGGTTTTCCATTCAAGGCAATCCCCTCCGGGTTTGCACCGCCGTGATGCACCTCTGCTTCCACATTCCACCAGTGCAGATAATCCGTTACGATTTTCGGATCCACTTCCTCCGGATGCGGAGCATAGATGTCCGCCTTGATAAATGCCTGCTTCTTTCGGTCGGTAATCTCAAAAATCTCTGAGATTCCTGCCATGCAGCAGTGATGGATGGCATCTTCCGTAGCCTTCCGCACCGCATTGTTCTGGTCGCCGCCGTGCATATCCACGCCCTGCCCAAATTCAATCAGTAATCTCTTCATTGCCATATTATACCTCCTTTGCACATTGCATTTCTTTTTTCATTCACGCCGATTCTTGTATATATTATACTCAGTTTTACTTAAAGCTCCATCGTTTTCGTCAGATTGGCGGATTCAGGGCATAAAAAAAATCGAAGCCTTCGGCTTCGATTTCAAATTCGTGTGGTTGCGGGGACAGGACTTGAACCTGCGACCTCCGGGTTATGAGCCCGACGAGCTACCAACTGCTCTACCCCGCGATATTAAGAATTGGTGCCGGAAACCGGGGTCGAACCGGTACGAGAATCACTTCTCACGGGATTTTAAGTCCCGGGCGTCTGCCAATTCCGCCATTCCGGCGTAAAAAATAAATGGCTCCGAGGGTGGGGCTCGAACCCACAACCTACCGGTTAACAGCCGGTTGCTCTGCCATTGAGCTACCTCGGATTAATTCGTCCCTTATTTGCGACTCCTATAGTATACGTCATTTTGAGCTTCATGTCAACACTTTTTTTAAATTCTTTTTAAAAGTGTTTTTCGTGTTCTCAAATCAAACGCATTACCAATATATTATACACATCTGCTATGCTAATTGCAAGCTTTTTATTATCCATAGGATAGAAGAGCTGCCGCATCCCTGCGGCAACTCCTCCGGCAATTATAAAACCCACTAAGGAAGTAGTGTCTTATTTTGCGCTCTGCATAGCGATGGACTTTTCGGTCGCTGCAGTTACACCTTCGATAACGGTAGTTCTCAGACCACCCAGCTCCAGCTCTCTAACACCGGCAATTGTGGTACCGGCCGGAGAAGAAACCATGTCCTTCAGCTCGCCCGGGTGCTTTCCGGTCTCCAGAACCATCTTTGCTGCGCCCAGTACGGTCTGTGCAGCGAATGTGTACGCCTGCTTTCTCTGCATTCCACCGTTAACGGCAGCGTCTGCCATTGCTTCGATGAACATGAACACATAAGCCGGGCCGCTTCCGCTCACACCGGTAACGATATCGAACAGGTTTTCCGGCATGATTTCAGCCTTACCAAATGCATTCAGGATGTTCAGTGCGCGCTGAGTTTCTTCCTCAGTTACATATTCGTTCGGGCAAGCAGCGGACATACCCTCTCCAACCTGAGCCGGGGTATTCGGCATAACACGAACTGTTTTTACCGGCTTGCCGAACTGCTCTGCCAGGTATGCCAGAGTTCTGCCGGCACCGATGCTGATGAACAGGTGCTTATCTGTTACGTGATCCTTAATTCCCTCGATTACGCCGGCATAGTACTGCGGCTTGATGGTCAGGAAAACAGTATCGCAGTTCTCCAGAACTTCGACGTTGCTATCGGTTACATTGATGCCGTTTACTTCCTTTGTCTTCTGTCTGCTTCCTTCGAAAGGATCTGCACCCCAGATATCCTCCGGCTTGTACAGGCCGGCCTTGATAATGCCGCCCATCATTGCATTGGCCATTACTCCGCATCCGATAAATCCAAGTTTCATTTCATTCTCCTTTTCTTCACACTTGAGATAGTTAATTGGTTAACACCTTTTATTTATGCCACAGGCGCTCCCGCTAGAGGAACGCCTATGGTAAAAGCAATTATATTATTCGAAAGACTGTTCCGTACGTTCGATGATTTCGTCCTGCAGCGGCTTGTCCAGGTTACGGAAGAAGTCACTGTATCCGGCAACGCGGACAATCAGATCCTTGTGATCTTCCGGATGTTTCTGAGCCTCAATCAGAGTCTGACGATCTACTACGTTGAACTGAATGTGGTGTCCATCCATTGCAAAGTAGGAACGAACCAGGCTGGCCATGTTGTTCAGGCCTGCTTCACCGGCAACTACGTTCGGTGTGAACTTCTGGTTCAGCAAGGTACCTGCGGTTGCCAGGTGATCCATCTTTGCACAAGACTTGATTACAGCGGTCGGGCCGTTGGTATCTGCGGATTTCTCCGGAGAAATACCCTCGGATACCGGCTTGTGAGCCTTTCTGCCGTTCGGGGTAGCCAGGATAACGTCACCGAAGTATACATGGCAAGTTGTCGGCAGCATGTCGATGCCGTACTTTCCGCCCTTCATGTTCGGACGGCCAACGATGGTGTCGTGATACAGATCGAAGATTTCTCTCATCAGTTCATCGGCATAATCGTCATCGTTTCCGTACTTCGGAGTCTTATCGTGAACCAGGCTGTAGATGTAATCATAGCCTTCGAAGTCGTGTTCCATTGCATCGATCAGTTCTTCCATGGTGAAGTTCTTCTCATCGAATACATTGTATTTAACGGATGCTACACAGTCGGTAACGGTTCCGATTCCAACACCCTGGATGTAGTTGGTGTTGTATCTTGCACCGCCGGCATTGTAGTCCTTTGCGTTGGAGATGCAGTCGTTGGTTACAACGGACAGGCACGGTGCCGGCATTTCCTCTGCGTACAGTCTCTCAATTACGTTGTTTCCGCGAATCTTGATGTCAACAAAGTGCTTCAGCTGCTTCTTGAATGCAGTCCACAGTTCGTCAAAGTTCTTGAAGTCCTTCGCATATCCCAGCTGCAGACCCAGCTGCTTGCCGGAATATTCATCAAATCCGTTGAACAGAGTCAACTGGAAGATCTTCGGAATGTTCATGTATCCGGTCAGAATATATGCTTCGTTTCCCCATGCACCGGTCTCTACGCAGCCGGAGGATCCGCCTCTTCTTGCATCTTCCAGAGATTTTCCGGCGTTAATCAGCTCGGTAATCTGCGCTTCGGTGTTGTAGAATGCAGGCTGCCCCCATCCCTTTCTGGAGATTTCGCAAGCTCTCTTCAGGAATTTCTGCGGAGTCTTCTTACTGATGGTCACGTTGGAGTTCGGCTGAACCAGCTTCATCTCGTCCATGCAGTCCAGAATCAGGTAGCTGACATTGTTAACTCCGTTCTTTCCTTCCGGAGTTACACCACCGGTGTTGATGTTGGCAAAGTCGGTATATGTTGCACTCTCTTTCAGGGTGATACCTACTTTTACCGGAGCCGGCTGGTTGTAGAACTTCACCCACAGGCACTCCAGGAGTTCCAGTGCATGCTCGTCGTCCAGGATTCCTGCCTCTACGTCTGCTTCGTAGTATGGGTTCAGGTGCTGGTCCAGTCTGCCCGGGCTGAATGCGTCCCAAGGGTTCAGCTCAGTGGTTACTGCCAGGTGAGTGAACCAGTACAGCTGAATTGCCTGCCAGAAAGTCTGTGGCTTGTGTGCCGGTACAACTTCCAGGTTCTTTGCAATCTGCTCCAGCTCTGCCTTTCTCTTTGGATCGGTCTCCGCTGCAGCCTTCTCAACAGCCATCTCGTGGTATCTTTCACCCAGTATGATTACCGCATCACAGCAGATATCCATTGCCTTCAGTTCTTCCATCTTATCGGAAGCTTCCGGATCGTTCATCCAATCCAGAGCGTCCATGGTCTTCTTAATCTTTTCCTTGTAATCCAAGTAGCCGGTAGTGAATACCTGCTCGCCGCCGCATGTATGTCCCGGGCCGCGCTGTTCCATGAACTCGGTGAAGATGCCGGCTTCGTAGCAATCATGCCATTCCGGTGTCATTCTGGACAGCAGCTTCTCACGAATGGTTCTGCCCTTCCAGAACGGGATGATTTCTGCAGCCTGCAGCTTGCGATCTTCTTCTGTGGTATGGAAGGAAACCAGCTTTCTTTCGCTCATAACCTTCATATCCTCTTCGCTGTGGCAGCACAGCTCCGGGAATGTTGGGGAAGCCTGTGGATTCTTACCTTTCTCACCCAGAATCAGTTCATCATCGCCGAAGTACAGGGTCTTCTTGGAAAAGTATTCCTTCAGAGTCATCGCTCTCATTACCGGAACAGAATACTTTCCGTCGTTTTCCTTGTAAAAATCTGTTTCGATTTTTGCTCTCTCCAGGTCGATGTGAACCGGCGTGGTTACACTCTGTTCTCTCAGGCGCTGGATTCTTTCGTTCATACCGCGTTTTGCCATTTTTTAACCTCCGATCTTGGTATTCGCATATCCTGCTTCTTTGAACATCTCCGCAAATTCCTGCATTTCTTCTTTTGTCGGTGCCTGCAGGTCCGCACCTTCATATGTCATTCCGATTCTCGGGTACTTACTGCATCCGGTGTTGTGGTACGGAAGCAGGTTGACCTGAGCGACATGAATGTTGTTTTTATGAAGGAAATCGATGGTTGCCCGAATGTTCTTTTCCGTGGCGTTGACTTCCTTAATCATCGGAATTCGGATGTAGATCCGAGCTCCGTCTGCGCTCAGCCGGCACAGGTTGTCCAAAATTCGGGCGTTGTCTGCCCCCATGTATTTCTTGTGAATCTCCGGATCCATCGACTTCACATCGTACAGGAAGGTGCTTACGTACGGCAGCATTGCCTTAAACCGTTCGTATGGCGCCTCACCGCAAGTGTCCACCGTGATGTCGATGCCCTGACGGTGCAATTCTTTTGCCAGCGCCAGAACGTATTCCGGATCGACGCTCATAACCTCGCCGCCGGAAAGGGTCACTCCGCCGCCGGACTCTTCGTAGAACATCTGATCTTTCAGAAGTTCCTTCACCAAAGGACGAATCTCGTGTTCATGTCCCAGGATATCCCGGATGCTGCTCGGACAAGTCTTTACGCACTTACCGCAAAGCATGCACTTCAGCGGGTTGGTGACCGCCTTGCCGTTCTCAATCTTGATGGCATCGTTTGGACAGGCTTTCATACAGAATCCGCATCCAACGCATTTTGCTTCATCAAACTGCATCTGTGGATTATACTTCTGGGTCTCCGGGTTATGGCACCAAACGCAGTGCAAAGGACATCCTTTGAAGAACACCGTCGTCCGAATTCCATCACCGTCATGCACCGAGAATTTCTGAATATTCGTAATCGCGTGCATCTCTTTATCTCTCTTTCTGACTAAGTTATAGACCGCAGTCTATTCTTATCTTGATTATACCCTCTGACAGATAATTGTCAAGAAAAAAACTATAGTTATTCATTATTTTTATAAAGTAATTTCTTGGATTCTTTTGTACGATAACAGACGCATAAAAAAAGGATGTCTCGCCGAAAAAATCAGTGAGACATCCAAATATTCAAGTCTAACGGTGCCGGTTCTAGCCGAAGTATCTCTCCAGCAGACCCTTGAATGCTTTGCCGTGACGAGCTTCGTCGCGAGCCATTTCATGAACGGTGTCATGGATTGCATCCAGATTTGCAGCCTTTGCTCTCTTTGCCAGGTCGGTCTTGCCGGCAGTTGCGCCGTTCTCTGCAGCAACTCTCAGCTCCAGGTTCTTCTTGGTGCTGTCGGTAACAACGTCGCCCAGCAGCTCTGCAAACTTTGCTGCGTGCTCTGCTTCTTCGTAAGCAGCCTTTTCATAGTACATGCCGACTTCCGGATAGCCTTCTCTGTGAGCCACTCTTGCCATTGCCAGATACATACCAACCTCAGAACATTCACCTTCGAAGTTCGCTTTCAAATCTGCCAGGATATCTTCGCTTACGCCCTGTGCAACGCCAACTACGTGCTCAGCTGCCCAGCTCATTTCGTCATCCTGTTTTGTAAACTTATCGCTGCCAACGTGGCATACCGGACATTCTTCCGGCGGCTGATCTCCCTCGTGAACGTATCCGCATACCTGACATACCCATTTACTCATAATTCTTACCTCTCTTTCATGAACCTTTTTCAAACTATACTGTATTCGAAAGGTTTACTTTACTTTTCTTGTATAGTTAGTATAATCGTTTCCGCTTTGGAAGTCAACCCCTCTTTTAAATACTTCACGGAATACTCATATTGGATGGCGAAAGTGTTTTTATGGGGGGGAATATTCGTTGGTTAGACGGGTTGAACAAAACGCATCACACCTTGTTTTATGCTTCTAACTGTGGTATTCTATGTAGAGATTATACAGGCAAGACGGGAGGATTCACCACCATGGAAATACGGAAATCATCCGAAGATTATCTGGAAACGATGCTGATGCTCAAGGAACAGAACGGTTACGTTCGCTCCATTGACATTGCAAAACATCTGAATGTGACAAAGCCGAGCGTTTCCTACGCCACCAAACGGCTTCGGGAGAACGGCTATATTGAAATGAACAACGATGGGCTGATTACGCTGACCGATTCCGGGATGGCCATCGCTCATAAAATCCTGGACCGCCACAAGATGCTTTCCCAGTTTCTGATTATGCTGGGCGTGGACAAGGAGGTTGCCGACGAGGATGCTTGCAACATCGAGCACGATATCAGCAACGAGTCCTTCGAAGCGATTTGCAATCACGTGGATAATTTCATGTCCGAATGCCCGAGAATCAATTCCTGCGCACCGGATTGCGAAGACCGGACACGGGAATAGCACAACGGTACTTCAAGCCTTTGCGGGATTTCTTGCACCAAGTCCCGCGCCCGCCGCCAAGCTAAAATATGAAAGACCTGCATCGTCTAACTTTTGCTGCTGACGATGCAGGTCTCTTTCTTATGCTTATTCTCAGAGCAGTCGAGGCTGACCCTACTTTATCTATTAAGACAATCCGATGATGGTGCCGTCGGACAGGACATCCATTCCGTTGGCTGCCGGAACCTTCGGCAGACCCGGCATGGTCATAATGGATCCGGTGAGCGCCACGATGAATCCGGCGCCGGCAGATACTTTTACCTCCCGAACGGTGATTCGGAAGTTCTTCGGTGCACCCAGCTTCTTCGGGTCATCGGTGAAAGAGTACTGTGTCTTTGCCACACAGATTGGCAGACGGTCCAGGCCAAGCTTCTCCAGCTCCCGAACCTGCTTCAGAGCATCTGCGGTGAAGTCCACGCCATCCGCGCCGTAGATTTCAGTCGCGATGGTGTTCATTTTATCTTCGATGGAATCGTTCACATCATACAGCGTGTGGAAATCGGATTTCTGATTTTCGCAGATGTTGATGACTTCCTTTGCCAGCTCCATTCCGCCTTCGCCGCCCTTTGCAAATACTTCGGACAGAACCACGTCGATGCCCTTTTCCTTGCACAGATCTCTCAGCAGTTCCAGCTCAGCTTCCGTATCGGTTGGGAAACGGTTGATGGCAACCACTGCCGGAACACCGTATTTTGCCACGTTGTCCAGGTGGCGAAGCAGGTTCGCCGATCCGGCTTTCAGTGCATCCAGGTTTTCCTCTGCAAGATTATCTTTTGCCACGCCTCCGTTCATCTTCAGTGCACGAACCGTTGCCACGATTACCGCAACATCCGGCTTCAGTCCGGCATACCGGCACTTGATATCGAAGAATTTCTCCGCACCCAGGTCCGCACCGAATCCGGCCTCGGTGACCACGTAATCGCCCAGCTTCAGTGCTGTCTGCGTTGCCATAACGGAGTTGCAGCCGTGGGCGATATTAGCGAAAGGTCCGCCGTGAATAATAGCCGGTGTGTTTTCCAGTGTCTGTACCAGGTTCGGTTTAATAGCATCCTTCAGGAGCAGTGCCATCGCACCGGTCGCCTGCAGGTCGCCGGCGGTTACCGCTTCACCCTTGCTGTTGTACGCAACCACCATTCTGGACAGGCGCGCCTTCAAATCATCGATGTCCGTTGCCAGGCACAGGATTGCCATGATTTCGGAAGCCACGGTAATATCGAATCCGCTCTCCCGCATCACGCCGTCGCCCTTCTTTCCCAGGCCGACGATGATGTGGCGCAGGGAACGGTCGTTCATATCCATCACGCGCTTCCACACGATTTTCTTCGTTACGATATCCAGCGCATTTCCCTGATGGATGTGGTTATCCAGCATTGCCGCCAACAGGTTGTGTGCCGAAGTGATGGCATGGAAATCCCCGGTAAAATGCAGGTTGATATCATCCATCGGTACCACCTGGGAATATCCGCCGCCGGCAGCGCCGCCCTTAATGCCGAAGCACGGTCCCAGAGACGGCTCTCTCAGCGTGGTAATGGTCTTCTTTCCCAGCTTGTTCAGCGCCATAGACAGTCCCACGTTCGTGGTGGTCTTTCCTTCTCCGGCCGGAGTCGGGTTGATGGCGGTTACCAGCACCAGTTTTCCGTTGGGACGGTCCTTCAGCCGCTCCAACACATCCGGGCTGATTTTCGCCTTATATTTTCCATACAGCTCCAATTCATCATCCGAAATATCCAACTGAGATGCGACCTCCACAATTGGTTTCATCTGCGCTTCCTGTGCAATCTGTACGTCTGTCTTCATATAAAACCTCCTAGATTCAATCATATAAGTCCTACGTTTATTGTAGCAAAACATGCTATATCATTCAATATAGCCGTCAATTGTTCATTTTCTTTTCCCACCTTTCTTGTGTTTCTCCCGCCAACATAGTCCGGACTTTCCCTGGCTGTCGTCTTATTTGCTTACGCCTAGGAACAAAAAAACCTGCATCCGGAAAGCAATCTCAGCTAAACGGTGCAGGTTTGTTGGTTGTGAACCCTCTAGTAAAAGTGAAAAATCTTTTTTATTCACTGTCATTATTGCTAATAATCCGATTCAGCACGTCCTTCGCCACCGGTCCCGCCGATGCGTACCCGGTGCCGCCGTTTTTGATCCACACCACGAAGGCCAACGGATAATCCTCATTATCGATGAACCCCACGAACCAGCCGTCTTCGCCGCTGCCGGTTTCCGCGGTACCGGACTTAGCATAGAGATCCAGTCCGTAGAAATTGGACTCCCCGTAGGTTACTTTTACGTTGTTCTTCATCATAGAGCGCAGCTCGTCGGCGGTTTCGGAACTGATGTATTCTCCCAGGGATTTACCGGATTTGCCGGCGGACAGGAAGCTGGAGGATTTCATCAGCTTCGGCTGGACCGGCTCGCCGCCGTTGGCGATGGCGCCCATGTACACCATCATGGCGCACGGGTTCACCTGGTCATCGTACTGACCGATGCCTGCCCAGCTCAGATTCACCTCGTTGTCCTCCGGAAAAGTGAAGGAACCTGCTTGAGTCTTGATTCCGTCCACATCCACGGATTTGGTCAGTCCCACTTTCTGAGTGGTGGTGGAAAGGTTTTCGGCACCCACCTCCCGGGCCAGTTTTCCGAAGGCGCCGTTGCAGGATACCGCAAGGGCCTGGCGGAAGTTCACCGTACCGTGGGCCGAGGTGCAGGTGATATCATCTTTATTATAGCGGTTCTTTCCGTCGCAGGTGAATCGGAAGGAATCCACATCCACGCCGGACTCCAGGGCGGACGCCGCCGTCACCAGCTTGAAGGTGGATCCCGGTGTCATGGCCCCCTGCAGGAAATTGTTGAAATAGATGGAGTCTCCGCTGCCATTTCCGCTTTGATCCAGCTCCGGATCGAAGGCCGGCGTACTCACCATGCACAGAATCTCTCCGGTCTTGTAGTTATAGACGCCCACCGTACCGGTCTTGCCGGAAAGCCGTTCATAGGCCGTCCGGTTGGCTTCCGCATCGATGGTCAGCGTGATTTTCTTGCCCTCTGCCGAGGTGTCGTAGGTTCCGTTCAGCAGATCGTATCCGATCAGGTCCCCGCTCCACATGTTGATGGCACCGGTGGCCACATTTCCGGCCGGATCTCCCACCGTATGCACGGTAGCTTTCCGAAGCTCCGAGTCGTCGGAATAGTGTGTACCGTCCTTATCGCACTTCAGAAGCTGCGTCCCGTGGCGGTCATAGATGGTTCCTCGGTTCAGGTTTCCATCCACGTAGATCTGCAGATTTCCGGAGAAGCTGGCCCAGGTCTTTCCCTGAGTCACAAAACGCCACACGAACACCCCGGTCCCCAGGAACAGGACCGCTGCCAGAAGCAGACATATTGTTGCACGTCTTTCTACTTTACGCATGGATAGCTCCTCTTCTTTCTATCGATCCTTCAGTCGCCTCACACCTCTTCTGCGTCCTCATCGGTCTCCTCCGCATAATCCTGCAGAGATACTTTTACCTTAGACCGTTTTATGGCGATACTGGCATCCTTCCGCATATCCGCCGCTTTAAAGAATGCCAATATGGCCCATGAGGCCATCATACTGGTACCTCCTGCCGACACAAACGGGAAGGTGACACCGGTGAGCGGGAACAAATCCACCGCACCGAACACGTTCAGCATGGTCTGGAAAAGGAAGAACGTGGACGCACCGCAAGCCCCGATGGTGTAGAAAGTGGACCGTCCGGCCACGATGGAATTCACCGCAAAGAGGCACAGGGTGATGATGCACACAATCAGCAGCAGAGCGATGATCAAGCCCCACTCTTCCGTCACCATTCCGAATACCAGGTCCGTATTGGAGGCGCCCACTGTTTTCAGATATCCGTTTCCGGCGCCCTGTCCCAGGAGTCCGCCTCCGGCACTGTAGCACATGGTTCGAACCTGCTGGTATCCTTTGTCCGCCGGATCGTCCCACACATGTCCCCAGATGGAAAACCTGTTGGCGATATACGGCATAAAACGAAGAATCATCAGTCCCATGATTCCGGCACCGACTCCGGTGAGAATCAGCCGGGACAGATCGCCGCTTCGCAGGAAGGATACCACCAGAAATGTGACGAAGAAAATCAGTGCTGTACCAAAGTCTCCCATCACCGCCAGGCATCCCAGGCAGTAGAAGGAAAACAGCACGTACTGCATCAGGTTCTTCTTCTGGAACAGCTCTTCCAGGGTGGCGGCTCCCACCAGAACGAAGACGATTTTCACCAGCTCCGACGGCTGAAAACCGAAGTTCCCGATATACACCCAGTTGGCGGCACCGTACTTAATCTGGCCGCACACCAGGTTGAAGGCCAGCAGAAGCACCGACGCCACTGCCATGATGGGACGAATCCGCTCCGTCTGATTCAAATCCCGAAGGAAGAGGCAGATGACGAAGAACATCAGCAGGCCGATGACAACGGATACGAACTGCGTGAACGTTCGCTCCGGCTCCGAGGATGCGGTAATCGCCAGGCTGATGGTGGACATGAAGAAGGCAATCAGCTCAATCTCAAAACCCTTTCGTCCCATCGCCTTTCCGGTGAGGATGTACACCCACATCACCACACCCAGCAGCAAAATGGAAAGAAGGGCGGTCACCGTCACTTTCGTCCCCATTCCCAGAATCAGCTGCACCACAGCGAGAATCTGAAATGCCGTAATACCCAGCATCGCCGACCACGGTGACAGCGGTTCTTTATCCATCAGCCGAAGTTCTTCGTTGTTTCGAGTTTCCTCCAAGCTAATCGAGGCCAAGGTCGTACGCACCCCGCCCAGGGTGATTTTGTCCCCCGGCTCGATCATATACCGCCTTCCGGGCACCAGCTTCCAGTCGTTCACCACCGTTCCGTTGGTAGACCCCAGGTCCTTGATCATCCACTTCTCGTCCGATTGCCGGATCAGCAAGGCCTGGCTCTTGGAGACGGTTTTGTCCTTAATTCGAAGATCCACGGAGGAGGATCGGCCGATGATATTTTCCCAATGGGTGATGGGAATGCCTTCTCCCCCTTCCACGTGGAGATACCCCCATACCTCCGGTGTGGCTCTGGTGGACAGCAATGAAATGATGCACATCAACAGAATCCACACCGCCAGCAGTACGAACACCCACCGGAGTCCGGTGGTGATGTACTTTGCCGTTTCGGGATGGGAACTCGCCAGAGATAATATTGAATTCACAATGCCATTGATGGTATCCAATGTTTTTTCCCTCTGTCTATGCTACTTCTTCCAGGAGCTCTTCAGACCTACGATGCTGTTAAATACCTTCTCATCCTCGGTAGTCAGCTTCCTGTCTGCAATATAATATCCCTTCCGGAAGAACTGGAATCGGTCTTCCGGCTTTGCCTCCTTGATGGACGGCTCTGCATAACCCCAAGTGTCGCGGAGGGAATCCTCGTTGAATACGGAATTTCCTTCCTCGTCCTCAATCATCATGTAATCGTACTCCCGAATCCGGATCCGAACAGCGGTACTGGCCTCCACAAAGTGGATGGTACCCTTCACCTTCCGGCCGTCCGGTGCGTCTCCGCCGCGGGTTTCCGGATCGTAGGTGCAATGAAGCTCCCGAATGGATCCATCTTCGTTCTTAATCACTTCATTGCAGGTAATGTAGTATGCACCCTTGAAGCGAACTTCATTTCCCGGGAAGAGACGGAAATACTTCTTTACCGGTACTTCCATAAAATCATCTCCGTCAATCCACAGTTCCCGGCCGAACGGAACCTCTCGCTCGCCCAGCTCCGGAACCTTCCGGTTATTTTCTACGGTGCACATTTCAATCTGACCCTCCGGATAGTTGGTGATTACCACCTTAATCGGGTTGGTCACTACGTGCACGGCCGGCACTTTATCCTGCAGATCGTCCCGGACTGCGGCTTCCAGCTGCGCAATATCCACGGTGGAGTTGGCTTTCGCCACACCGATTTCGTCGCAGAACGCCCGAACCGCTTCCGGCGTATATCCTCTCCGGCGGATGCCGGCGATGGTTGGCATCCGAGGATCGTCCCAACCGTCTACATGACCTTCGTCCACCATTCTCTTGAGGTACCGCTTGCTCATCAGGGTGTGGGTGATGTTCAGACGAGCGAACTCAATCTGACGCGGCGGATTCGGCCACAGACCCACTTCCTGCAGCACCCAGTCGTACAGCGGACGGTGATCCTCAAACTCCAAAGTACAGATGGAATGGGTAATGCCCTCAATGGCATCTTCAATCGGATGAGCGAAATCGTACATCGGATAGATGCACCACTTGTCCCCCGTATTGTGGTGGGTCACGTGAGCTACCCGGTAGATAATCGGATCTCTCATGTTGATGTTCGGGGATGCCATATCAATCTTGGCACGGAGAACCGCTTCTCCGTCACCGAACTCTCCGTCCTTCATGCGCCGGAACAGCTCCATGTTCTCTTCCACGCTTCTGTTCCGATATGGGCTCTCTTTTCCCGGCTCCGTCAGGGTTCCGCGGTATTCCTTCATCTGCTCTGCCGTCAGGTGGCACACATAGGCCTTTCCTTTCTGAATCAAAGACACTGCGGCTTCATACATCTGATCGAAATAATCCGATGCCCACAGTCTCTTGTTCCACTGGAATCCCAACCAGTGTACATCCTCCTCGATGGCGTCCACGTATTCCGTGTCTTCCTTGACCGGGTTGGTGTCGTCATAACGAAGGTTGCAGGTTCCGCCGTACTTCAATGCGGTTCCGAAGTTCAGGCACAGGGATTTGGCATGTCCGATGTGGAGATAGCCGTTTGGTTCCGGTGGAAAACGAGTGGCGATATGATCCCACTTTCCGGTTTCCAGGTCGTTGTCGATGATGTCGTGGATAAAATTCCCTCTCATCTCTTTGTATTCGTTCGTTTTTTCGTTACTCATTCCAGCCTCCAAATAATTAATACACTTATTTGTGATTATAGCACAACGGGAAATTTTCTACAATCAGCGTAATGCAATTCCGGGCTCGACAAACCGCCGAACCCGGATATGAAAATGCCCCTATATATCCGTCCTTGACAGGATTTCCGCCGGCGTTTTCCGAAGGGTTCGGAATACCGGAAGGAGCCCTGCCAGCAGGTTGAACAGCACCAGCACGCCGAAGGACAGGAGCGCAATGCCCGGATTCACCACATACTGGTTGGCGATGTAATCGATTCCCTGCATCAAATTGTACAGGAGGTAATACGCCGCCCCGATACCCGGCACCGCCGTCAGCACGGTAATCACCAGAATTTCTCCGGTGAACATGCGGTAAATATCCCGCTTCTTCAGCCCGATGGCCCGCAGAGTACCCACTTCCTTGATTCGGGACAGGAAGGAGGATCGAAGCATCAGGAAGATTTCAATGAGAGAAATCAGCAAAATAATTCCCGCTACTACCAGCGCGGAGCGCAGGTTGTCCCGGTGCTTTCGCATGTAATCGGTGCGGTCCCGCTCGTAATTTATTTTTGCGGAATAGCCCTCTTCCTGCAGCGTGGTCAGCGTCCCATAGGTGTCGGTGGTGTATACCGAACAAACCTTTTGTTTTGCAATGTAATTCTGCCGAACCGTATCCTTGCTCACGTAAACGATATCGTTCTGATAATCGCTGGTGTAGAATCCCACCAATTTCAGCTTGTGCCCGTTCACCTTTCGGTTGAGGGTCTTGCCGATGGTATACCCGTCCTCGCCGTTGTGGGAATTGTTCACCACCGCCTCATAGGTATTCTTCGGTGCGGATCCCTTCTTAATCCGAAGAGCCGAAGAACGCAGGTCGTAATTCACGATGGCGTTGTCCTCCTCGCCGGAAGCCTCTGCGTCCATCTCGTCATCCTCGCCGGAATCCGAAAAATCACTCGCCGTATCATCCGTTCCCTTCTTCGCATTGGACAGCACGTCGATGGTCTGACTTGCCGGAATGAAAATGGACGGGGATTTGGTGTCGGAAACGCCCACGATTTCGTAATCCTTCAGGTGCGGTATCTTAATCCGCCGTCCTATGAATTGTTTTACGGAAGTCAGTCCCACCATGTTGCCCGCTTTGGCCTTGATGAATTTATCCAGAATCATCCGGTCGATGACGATTTCATGCCCCTTCTCCGGAAGGCGTCCTTCAATTACATCCTTGGTTTCCAGCTCTTCCGAATGGCTCAGGGAGCCGGTGAGGCCGGCAGACGCCTGGGCGGTCTGATAGTAATCGTCCATCGGCAGGGTCACGCAAATTCGGGTATCTCCCGGCGTCACATAGCTTACCCCGTTCATCTTCCGGATTTTCTTCAGCATCGACTCATCGTGCTTCGGGTTGGCCACGGTGATGTAATGACTGTTGGTGGTGAGGAAGTCCTTCTCCTGCACGTTGAAAATACCGAAGATGTTGCTCACCGCGGTAAAAGTAAATGCCGCCGCGCACACGAATCCGATGAGCAGGAGTTTTTTCAGCAGGCTGAATTTCCGCACATTTCGGAAGCCGCTGGCCAGCATGTTCCAGACGTTATATACGGAGGTGTATTTCGCCTTAAAATTCTCCGGCATGTGCTCGTCGTACCGGAAGTGCACGTCCTCGTAGATGGTGGAATCCATGGCGCTGTAATGCGCGTCGATCATCTCGATGTTGGCGGTTTCATCCACCACGTGGAACGCCCCGCCGGTATTGATGTACAGGTTGCCGCCGCGAATGACGATTTTAATATCCGTCTCCCGAATCTCATCCTGATACACGTCCACCGTCAGTCCATCGTGCCGGAAACGCACTCCGTGTTCCATATCTTTCAGGTAAATCTTGTTTTCCAGCTGATAGTCCAGCTTCCGGGAAGGATCGTTTTCCCTGTCCGATACCACCCGGCCGTCCTTGATTCGAACCACCCGATCCGCGTAGAATTCCGCGATATCCGTCTCGTGAGTCACCAGAATCACCAGTCGGTCTTTGGAAATCGACTTGATGATGTTCATAATTTCGATGGTGTTCCGGCTGTCCAGGTTTCCCGTCGGCTCATCGGCGATGATGATCTTCGGGTTTTTGGCAATGGCCCGGGCGATGGCCACCCGCTGCCGCTGTCCGCCGGACAGAGCATCCGCCATCTTGTTCCGATACGGATAGATGCCCACCGCCTCCAGGCAGTAGTTCACCCGTTCCTTCACCTGTTCCCGATCCTTCATGCCCACCATTCGCAGGGCGATGGCCACGTTTTCAAAGACGGTACGGTTATCCAGCAGGTTGTAGTTCTGGAAAATATATCCAATCTTTGCATTCCGGATGACGTCCACCTTGTTGGAACTCTTCCGGGTGATGCATTCCCCGTCCACGTAGATTTTTCCCGAGTTGATTCGGTCCAGTCCGCCGATGGCATTCAGCAGCGTGGTTTTACCGCAGCCGGAAGGGCCCAGCAGCGCCACGATGCCGCTTTCCGGCAGATTCAGGGAGGTGTCGTTGATGACATGAATTTCGTTGTTTTTCTTTCGGTTGAAATACTTATTTACATTCTGAAGTTCAATCATATCTACGCCTCCTCTCTGTAAACTTTCATAGCGCTCTTGCTGAAGATTTTATGGGAATATCTCTTCGCAATCAGGAGGGACATCACCAGAAGTCCGACGAACAGGATGAAATAATCCGTCGCGGACAGGAACGCCAGTCGCTCATTCACCGCCGGCACCGCGACGATTCCCCGCCGTACCAGGTTGCTTCCTACCAAAACGCCGCCGTAGGAAATCAGCATCATGAGCAGCAGCTCGATGCGCAGGATGTTATCCGTATTCTTCCGGCTGGCACCCAGAATTCGCAAGGTCGAGTAATAGGAATTTCGGGACCGCATGATCAGCCGGATTACCGCATAGGAAATGAAGAACAGCACGATGAATTCCAGTGCCAGGCGGACCATGCTGAACATCCGCAGGATAAACGCATACCCGCCGGTGGCATCCGTAAAGGTATCCTTAATCACCAGCACCTTGTATCCGGCGCTTTCCAGGGCCTTCACCGTGGAATCGGACAGCTTCTCGTCCTTCATGAAAAAGCTGCTCTGGAAATTTCCCTGATTGAAAATCTTGTTGTAATCCGACGGATTGATGTACACGTTGGACGTGTATTCGTCGTAATTGTTTTTGGAAAGACCCAGCAGGTTCCGGATATTGTCGGCTTTGAACACCTGACCGACTCGAAAATCCCGAGACTCCTCAAAATAATGGTTTTTCACGTGAAGACCCATGGTCTTTCCCCGCGCCGCACCTTCTTCGTAGAACTGGTATGCCTGGTCTTCGGAAATGTATACCTCGCCCTTCGGCACCTTTTTGGATGGATACACCACCTGCATGCCGCTGTAATCGCTCTTCGTACCGTTAAAGTCCAACGTTACAGCGGAGGAGGCCGCTGCGGTCTTTACCAGCACCCGAGCCGCCACGTTATCCGTTACGTAAATCATGACGTTTCCGTTGCTGGACCGGCTGGCATCTTCGCTCAGCAAAACCACGCCGACCACGGTCACCTTGTCCTTGATCAGCCGGTCGCCGCCCTGTATCGCCATGGAATTCAGGGCATCGATGTAGTATTTTTTCCCCAGAATCTTCTTGTCCATCTCCTTGATGGCATCGTAGGAATAGCATTCCGGATCCGCCACCAGCACCACCTCCGTATCCTTCTTCGGAAGGCGGCCGATGGTCGGTTTTTCCTTCAGGCAGCTCACCGGATACATCGGCCCGCTGATATCGATATCGTCGGACTCAAACATGATTCCGGTGTCGATGCCCGCATCGCCCTTGATGATGTAATCCACATTGTCCATCTTCTGAAGGCTCTCGTAATCCGAAGTGGTGAAAGCACTCCCATCCTTCTTGGTGAGAATCAGCCGCTCCGGGGAGGTATCCGTGAAGTAGTTGTTGTACCCCATCAAATCGTTGGAATGGAGGGCCTGCTTCGTGGACGCGTACTGGCTCAGCACCGCCGCCGTGACAAACAGGTACACCAATAAAAGCAAAATGAATTTCGCCGGAAGGTTGAAGGTGTTCCGAATCCCCAGCCGAAGCTGCGACCCGGCCGACATCTTCCGGTATACCGGTCGCTCTTCCTCCGGATGCAGATAGGATTCCATCGCATCATCGGAAAGGTCCCCCGCCGCGGGCTGAATTTTTTTATCCTCGATAATTCGGCCGTCATGCATGGTGATTTTTCGGGTGACGTACGGCGCCGCCTGCTCGTAGTTGTGGGTTACGATAACCACCAGGCGATCTTTGGAAATCCGATGCAAGGTTTCCATCACCTTCTCTGCGGAGGCACTGTCCAGATTTCCCGTCGGTTCGTCCGCTACGATAACCGGGGCGTTCTTTGCCAGCGCCCGGGCGATGGCCACCCGCTGCTTCTGTCCGCCGGAAAGCTTGGATGCCTTAGTCTTGGTATAGGCCGTCATATCCACCATCTCGATGTATTCCGGGATGTTCTGCTTCTGCTCCGACCGAGGCATGCCGGACAGCATCATGCTCAGCTCTACGTTCTGGTATACGGTATAGCTGTTCACCAGGTTGAAGTCCTGGAAAATATTTCCGATGTATTTCTTCCGGTACCGTTCGTAATCTTCCGTTCGGTAGCCGCTGGTATCCTCTCCCGCAATGAAAAGTTCCCCCTCTTCATAGCTGTCCAGTCCGGAAATGACGTTCAGCAGCGTGGACTTGCCGCTGCCGCTCTCGCCGGTAATCACCACGAATTCCCCCATATCCAGGTTGAGATCCACCTTGGAAAATCCGGTACTCACGGTATCCTTATTGCTGTAGAACTTCGATACGTTATGAAGTTCAATCATATGCGACATAATTCTATCCTTTCTTTCCCCATGCTGTTACAGTATCGGTCGAAATTAATGATATTAATTATACTGAATTGGGCTCCGGTGTACAACATCCGGAGCCCAATCTTAACAATTCTTAAGAAATCTTAACACTTATTGCGGAAAATCAATCGCTGAGATCCGCATCCATCCGAATTCGAAGCTTCAGGTCCGGCATCCATTGAAGGACTTTTCGGCGAACCTGTTCCATCGTCTCCATCCGGTCCGGGGACTCGAAGCTGACCACCACGTCGAAGCTCATGCGCCGGCTCTCGGGATCAAAGAAGAAACCGTGGAGCTGCATCACGTGTTCCACGCTCATGGCCAGGTCCGTCACCTTTTTCTGAACCATCGCCAAATCCGCATCGGTGGTGTTGATGGCGTAGATTCCGATTCCCATCAGGATGACTCCGGTCTTCTCGTACACATCATCGGCAATGTCCCGCTGAAGCCGGTCGATTTCCACGGCGGTCATGGTATCCGGAATGGCGATGTGCACCGATCCCTGATACTGATCCGGCCCATAGGCGTGAAGGATCAAGTCGTAGGCACCGGTCACATGAGGATGCATGCAGATGATGCTTTTCACTTGCCGAGCCAATGGTTTTTCAACCCGTTCCCCCAGGATATCGCTGATGGTTTCCCGCAGCATGTCGATTCCCGCTTTGACGATTACCAGGGAAATGATGGCCGCCAGCCAGGCCTCCACCCGCAGGCCGAATCCCAGATACAGACCGGCCGCTGCCAACGTGGTGACGGAAATCACCGCATCCAGAAGGGCATCGGCACCGGAATTGATGAGGGATTCCGAATTTGCTTTTATCCCCTGCTTCTTCACCCAAAGACCCAGAATGATTTTGGTCACCACCGCTACCGCCACAATCAGCAGGGTAACGCCGGTATAGTTCGGCGTCTTGGGATGGAGGATTTTCGTCACGGACTCCACCAAAGCCGTAATGCCCGCGTAGAGAATAATCAAGGCAATCACGCTGGCGCTGAGATATTCCACCCGCCCGTGTCCCAGAGGATGCTCCCGATCCGCCGGTTTTGCCGCCAGCCGGGTGCCCACGATGGTAATCAATGAGGACATGGCATCGCTCAGGTTGTTCAGCGCGTCCATGGTGATGGCCACGGAATGGGACATCATCCCCACAAAAGCCTTAAAGCCCGCCAGCAAAAGGTTGGTGACGATGCCCACCACGCTGGCCCGCACGATGACCTGATTTCGATTTTTTTCCATTCAAATTCATCTCCTTCCACAACTATCGGATGACGGTGTGGTTCTCCCAATCCCATTCGCCGGAGAGGGTCAATTTCTCGTAGCTTGGAATCAGGAAGGACAGCACGGTGAAAAGTCCCAGCAGGAACAGGTACCACAGCAGCGGAATGATGTCCAGCGGGCTCACTCGTCCCTTGGTCAGGGATGCCACCAGCAGGAACTGGGCACCGTACGGAATCATGCCCTGAAAGATGCAGGTGAACGCATCCAGGATGGACGCGGTTTTTCTCGGATCGATCTTGTACTTCTCGCTGATGGATCTGGCCATATTTCCGTCCACGATGATGGCCACGGTGTTGTTGGCCGTCGCCATATCCGTCACTCCCGCCAGCACGCACAGCGCCGCCTGGGCGGATTTCTTTCCCTTGCAAATTCCGCTGAGCTTCTCGATCATCCACTGGAGCCCGCCGTACTTCGCCGTGAGCTCCGCCACGCCGCCGCCGAACATGGACAGCAGGAACACTTCGATCATACTTTTGTAACCTTCCCACACGTTGGTAGCAAAAGTAATCACGGTCAGGTCGCCGCAGGCAATTCCGATGATGCCGGCGGACACGATGCCAAAGAGCAGAACCAGGAATACGTTGATTCCCATCAGCGCCAGCACCAGTACCAGCATGTACGGAACCACCTTGATCAACTCATAGTTTCCGGCAGGAATTACCACCGCATGTTCCGGACGACCGAATGCCACTAACAGCACCAGTGCGATGATGGCCGCCGGAAGGGCGCACCAGAAGTTGGTGCGGAACTTATCCTTCAGCTCTACGCCCTGGGTACGGGTCGCGGCGATGGTGGTATCCGAAATCATGGACAGGTTGTCGCCGAACATCGCGCCGGACATGCAGGCCGCCATCACCAAAGGCATGCTCAAGCCCGCTTTATCCACAACGCCCACGGCAATCGGCACAATGGCGCCTACGGTTCCCATGGAGGTTCCCGTCGCCGTCGCCATAAAAGCAGAAATCACGAAGATGCCCGCAGTGAGCAGGTGTGCCGGAATAATCGACACGCCCAGGTTTACCGTGGATTCGATTCCGCCCATCGCACCGGCCACTGCGGAGAATCCGCCCGCCAGCAGGTAGATCATCAGCATGGTCACCACGTCTTCACTGGCAGCGCCTTTGGCGAAGGTCGCAAAATTCTCGTTAATGCCCGCCTTGTGGAACATGACAAATGCGGCAATTACCGCAATGGACATGGCCACCACCGACGGGAACTGATAGAACGCCATCTCCACCCCCCGCATCTGCAGGATGATTCCGGCGCCCATATAGATCACAATGAACAACAGGAACGGTATCAGTGCCAATCCGCTGCTTTTCGTCTCTTCTAACTGTTTCATCTTTCTCTGTCCTTTCCAACTAACCAAAACGGTATTGATTCATAATCTTTTCCATTATATCTTTTTACGGATTGTACTGCAATTCATACACGGATTTTTTTGTAAAAAAAGTGCCGGAAGTCTTTCGCTTCCGACACAAAGTTCTTAGTATCTGCCCAGCGTGTCCACAAAGTGAATCTTCTTGCGGAAACGTTCCTCGGCTTTCTTTTTCTTTTTGCCCGGCTTATCCTCCTCTGCATCCTGCTCCGGATAGCCCAGCGTCAGAATGCCCATCGGCATGAATTCCGAAGAAATGTGCATGGCTTCCGCCACCTTCTTCTGCTGCGCTTCGTCACACATCACGCTCACCCAGGTGCCGGCCAGACCGATTTCTTCCATGATTACCAGCATGTTTCCGATAGCGCGGCTTCTCTCCACATCCTCTGCGGTCGGCGCTTCCTTTGCCGGTGCGTATACCGGAACGATAACGGCCGGTGCATCCTTCACTTCGGCGGCGTTCTCACCGGATTCCGCCAGCTCGGCAATTGCCTCCTTGGACTTGGAAACGTAGTAATTCCAACCCTTCTCGTCCTCCAGATGGGAAGCCATCGCCGCCTTGATGACCTTTACCAGGGTGCCGTTGGCAACCGGTGTCTGCTTGTATGTGATTCCTGCATTTTTTGCGATTTCCATTTGCAATACTCCTCCTGCAAAATAACCATTGGTTTTTTCTATAAATACTCCGTTGGTTATTATACACCGCTGAAACCCTTTAATAAAGGGCTTTTCAGGCTTTTTCGCCGTTTATTTTTTAACTATTTGGAGGTGTCCGGTTCTTTGATTGCGTCGAAATACAGATTCAGATACATCTTATACGCGATGGCGGAGGCGGTGTAATCCACCACATTCCGCGCTTCCTCGCTGACGTCCTGCGGAATTTCTTCCGGATTCCAAGGCAGCGGGTCTTTCCCGAAGGAGGTGAGGGCATGCTCCAGGCTTCTCCGGAAATATTCGTATCCCGTTTCCACATCGCTGTTCTGGCGGCGAATTTCAAAGGCTTTCCGGATGTTGTCCATGGACAACACGGTCTTTGCCACGGCCACGAACAGCAGGGCCACGATCTGATCCCGGGAGTAGGCTTTCTTCTCCGGACGGGTCACCACCTTCAGCTTCACGTAATTGCTGATCATGGATGGGGTAACGCTCATATCCGGAAAGGATTCCAGCGCGGTATTGATGAACCGGGTCACCTGCTCCAGATACAGCCCCACGTCCGGAATCTCCTTGTATTCCGGCAAATGCAGAGAATCCAGGGTGCGCTGGATGTCCGCCTGAATTGCAGCCTGAATGCTTTTGTTCTTTTCGTTTTCTTTCTGTGTCATCATTTTCTCCTGTTTCGAATACCTGGTATTCATTGTATAGCAAATATCAATAACCGTCAATAATATTTACGGTAACCCTTGACAAGTTATTGAATAACCGCTAATATATGGTCATCGGATATTCAATAACCGCTGATAAAGAGTTGATTACACCGTTCGCGGATTCGATTTCACGCTCGAATCCGAACCGAGCGTTTTTTACAGGAGGTATCCCAATGCAGAAATTATCTTATTCTACCAATTCCGTTCCCGGCGGCACCGAGACATCGAAGGACCGCCCGGTATTCCGCGCCAAAGATCCCATCAGTTCGCTGACTCATTTTATCGGATTCCTGATGGCCATCGTCGCTACCCCGCTCCTTCTGATCCACGGAGCCTTCGGCGGCGCACCGCTTCGGGCGCTGATTTCCATGGGGGTTTTCATGCTGAGCATGGTTCTGCTGTACGGCGCCAGCGCATCCTATCACGCATTTAATCTGGATGAAGTTCGGAACCATCGGCTGAAATGCCTGGACCACATGAGCATCTTCGTATTGATTGCCGGCTCCTATACCCCGGTGTGCCTGATTGCCATTCCGGGAAAGGCCGGAACCCGGCTTCTCATTGCGGTTTGGATTGTGGCCGCACTGGGAATGCTGTTCAAATTCTTCTGGGTGACCTGTCCGAAATGGGTCTCTTCCGTGATGTACATCGGAATGGGCTGGCTCTGCATTTCCGTCCTGCCCACGATTTATGCCAACCTTTCTTCCGCCGGATTCCTCTGGCTTCTGGCAGGAGGATTGTTTTACACCGTCGGCGGAGTGATCTACGCCCTCAAGCTGAAAATCATTCCGGCAAACAGTATCGGCTTCGGCAACCATGAGTTGTTTCACCTCTTCGTCATGGCGGGAAGCTTTTGCCATTACATGCTGGCGTACCTGGTGCTCTGCCCGATGGCGGTGTAATTAGAGAAAGGGCTCTTCGCTTTCACCTCGGAAATCATCACAAAACAATCTACCTGCATCGGTCAAGCAAAGACTGCTTTCCGTATGCAGGTTTTTTCATTGCTAACGGCCAGGCCCGGGGAATGACCGGCCGGGTTCGGGGACGTGGTGCCCCGCGACGGAGGATCAAGGCTTTGGCGGCGGTGAAGCACCACGTCCGGCCCACCAAATGCCCTGCCGGCCTCGGCGACGTGGTGCCCCGCGACGAAGGATCAAGGCTTTGACAGGGGTGAAGCACCACGTCCGACCTGCCGAATTCCCGGCCGGCCTCGGCGACGTGGTGCCCCGCGACGAAGGATCAAGGCCTTGACGGGGGTGAAGCACCACGTCCCCGAGGGGAAAAATGACGAATATAAAAAGACTTGGTGCAAGAAACCCGTTCCGGCCATTTGCCTTCCGTTTCTTTACACCAAGTCTTTTATTCGCGCCCATTAAAATCGTGCTATTCTAACAGCTCTTTCTCAATTTCTCAGGGATTACCTCTATTCATGAATTATTTTCTGGTCACATTGAATGCGTTGAAGCCTGCATAGGATGCGGCGTCACCCAGCTGTTCCTCGATTCTGAGAAGCTGGTTGTACTTTGCCACACGCTCGGATCTTCCCGGCGCACCGGTCTTAATCTGTCCGGTGTTCAGTGCCACTGCCAGGTCTGCGATGGTGGTATCCTCGGTCTCGCCGGATCTGTGGGAAACCACAGCGGTCATTCCTGCCTTCTTTGCCATGCGGATGCAGTCGATGGTCTCGGACAGAGAACCGATCTGATTCAGCTTAATTAGGATGGAGTTCGCGCTGCCCAGCTCGATGCCCTTGGACAGTCTCTTTGTGTTGGTAACGAACAGGTCGTCGCCGACCAGCTGAACCCGGTCGCCCAGGGTTTCTGTCAGCAGCTTCCAGCCGTCCCAGTCCTCTTCATCCAGACCGTCTTCCAGGGAGATGATTGGATACTTGTCTGCCAAGGATTTCCAGTGCTCTACCAGCTCAGCGGAAGTGAACTTCTTGCCGCTCTTCGGCTGTACGTATTCACCGGCCTTGGAACCCTTCCATTCGCTGGCTGCCGCATCGATTGCCAGAACGAAGTCCGCACCCGGCACGTAACCGCATTCCTTAATCGCCTTCAGGATGTAATCCAAAGTCTCCTCGTCGCTGGACAGGTTCGGTGCATAACCGCCTTCATCGCCCACGCCGGTGGCAAAACCGTCTGCCTTCAGGAGCTTTGCCAGCTTGTGATATACTTCTGTGCACCAGCGCAATCCTTCGCTAAAGCTTGGTGCACCGGCCGGCATAATCATAAATTCCTGTGTATCTACGGTATTGGTTGCGTGCGCACCACCGTTCAAAATATTCATCATCGGAACCGGCAGGGTGTTTCCGCTAACGCCGCCCAGGTAACGGTACAGCGGGGTGTCCAGTGCCTGTGCCGCTGCTTTTGCCGCCGCCAAGGATACGGACAGAATCGCATTGGCGCCGAACTTCGACTTGTCTTCCGTGCCGTCCGCTTCGATCATCGCCTTGTCGATAGCATAGGTATCGGAAGCATCCATTCCCACCAGCAGGTCGCAAATCTCGTTGTTCACGTACGAAACCGCCTTGGATACGCCCTTTCCGCCATATCGGCTCTGATCGCCGTCTCTCAGCTCCAGCGCTTCGAACTCACCGGTAGATGCGCCGCTCGGGCAAGCCGCTCTGCCCACGGTTCCGTCTACCAGGTGCACCTCTGCCTCCACTGTCGGATTTCCTCTGGAGTCAATAATCTGTCTTCCAATGACTTTCTCAATTTCTAAATAATCCATTTCAATTCCTTTCCGAATCGCCTTGATTCATCGATTCCTTAGAATTTCACTTTTCGGTCGGCGCCACGAGGCACCTCAACAGCATGATACCATTTTTTTGCGAAATATGCAAAAAAGCTTCTCTTATATTTTGGTAAAAAAAACTAATTTTTCCCCAACTTTTCCGACAAGGCTATTCTATTCGCTTCCAAAAAGTGGTATAATATATGAGTTTTTTCGCGGAAAAATAAAAATCGGTTGATGCATGTTTTCCGTGAAAATGTGTTAGTGGTGATTGAATAGAAAGGTTTATTGGAAAATGAGTGACAGCTTAATCATTCTTGAGAAGCTCGTGCTTCTCTTTTGTTTTATTTTTGTGGGCTTTTTCTGCTTTCGAAAGGGATGGCTCACCAAACAGGGAACGTCGGAAATCTCGAACCTCATCGTCAATGTTTTTAACCCATTGCTGATGATTTCCACCGCCCTCAGCGGATCCGGATCCATTCCCAAAAATCTGATGGCGCAGAACCTGATTCTCATGGCATTGTTCTACGGACTGATGATTCTTCTGGGGCCGGTGGTGGCGAAACTCCTGCGGGTGCAGGGGAACGACCGGAAACTGGTGACCATCATGCTGGTTTTCGCCAATACGGCGTTCATGGGCATCCCGCTGGTGGAATCCCTTTACGGCTCGGAGGAAACATTCTACATCACGTTCTATGCGCTGGGGTTCAACCTTCTCTTCTATACCTATGCCATTCAGGTGTTCAAGAGAATGTCCGGGGACAAATCCCCATTCCGGTTCAAGGATCTCGTTAACCCGGGAATCATCTGTGTCCTGTTGGCAATGATTCTCGTGCTGTTCCCAATCCACCTTCCGGAAATCACGGTAAAATGCATTACCTACGTGTCGGACACCTGCATCCCGCTGTCCATGATTATCACCGGATGTGCACTGGCTCAAATCAATCTCAAGCGGGTTTTCACGGACGTTCGCCTGTACGTGTTCTCTTTGTTCCAGCTTCTGCTGATTCCGGCGACGGCAGCACTGGTGCTGCATCGCAGCGGCGGCATGGGTTTCGATTCCACCCTGGTGGGAATTTTCATCCTCCTCTACGGAATGCCCAACGGCAGCATGCCGGTCATTGCCTGTGAGAGCTTCGATGTGGATGCGGATCTATGCAGCCGGGGCTACGCACTGACCACTCTGCTGTCCCTGTTCACCATTCCATTCGTTACAATGTTTGTATAACCGGATGAGAAAGTATTGAATTTATGAAAAGATGAGAGCTGCCGTTTCGAGAAATCGACGGCAGCTCTTTTTTGATGCTTCCGGAAGGGGCGGCCGGCATGGGGGACCCGTCGGGCGCGGGCGACGTGGTGCCTCGCGACGAAGGTTCAAGGCTTTGGCCGGGGTGAAGCACCACGTCGGCTTCACTGTAGGCCCGTCGGGCGCGGGCGACGTGGTGCCCCGCGACGAAAGATCAATGCTTTGTGGGGGGTGAAGCACCACGTCGGCTTCACTGTAGACCTGTCCGGCGCGGGTGACGTGGTGCCCCGCGACGAAGAATCGAGCCTTTGACGGTGGGGAGGCACCACGTCTAACTCGTACGGATAAAAAAGAAAGAATTGACGACAAACTCGCCTCATCCCCTTTTCGTCGTCAATTCTAATCATCTCCTCATGCCTTCTGCTCTAATATGCATTCGGCATAAATAAAATTGACGACAGGCCCACGCCTTTGGAAAGTCTGTCGTCAGTCTAATATTTTCTTCACGTTTTTATTCTAATCTAAGTTCCACTTAAAGTCGAACACTCCTTCTTTTCACTCGGGTTTTCTGCTTCCAAGGTTTCATCCTGCCTCTCCCCCGAGCATTTTACTCTAATTCACCCGGCGGTCGCGAGGAAATTGACGACGAAGCCTCTGCGAAGAGTGGTTCGTCGTCAATTTCTTCCGCTTTCCTGAAAGCAACATGAATTAGAGTCGCGCGGCAAGGCATGTTGGCGCTTTGCTCCCGGCAACGTCTTGTTTCTCCGTCCGCCCACGCCAACATGCCCAGGATTTTCTCGGGCTGGCGGCGCCTATGTTGGCGCCTCGCTCCTCGGGAAGCTTTGTTTCTCCGTCCGCCAACGCCAACAGGTCCAGGATTTTCCCGGACTGACGGCGCCTTTGTTGGCGCCTCGCCCCTCGGGAAGCTTTGTTTCTCCGTCCGCCAACGCCAACAGGGTCCGGATTTCCTCGGGCTGACGGCGCCTTTGTTGGCGCCTTGCTCCCGGGCATTGTTTGCGCCGCCAGCCTCGGGAACAAAAAAGCCTGCGCCCAATCAGCAATCTCCGCTTGACGATGAGAAAGAGCATGTTAGGCCGGGCCAGCCGGCGGCAACCTAACTGCATGCTCTTCAAGACTCATAGTCAAGCGCTTGCCAATCGAATGCAGGCTTTAGTTTTTTCTTTAAGCTTCTATCTATCTTTAAGCTTCCACTAGCCCAGGAATCCCAGAGAGCTGAGCAGAATGATGATAACGAATACCGGTGCCACATAGCGAACCACTACGCGGTACATCTTCTCCATGCGGAACTTGGAGGACAGCTTGATTTCCTCGGTGATACGGTCCACACCAACGCAGCGAGCTACCAGGATGCACAGTGCGAAAGCCGCAATCGGCATCATTACGGAGTTGGTAGCGAAATCGAAGAAGTCCAGAATCTGCATTCCGAAGATCTTTACGAAGCCCAGGGAGCTGTATCCCAGAGAGTTCAGGGTTCCCAGACCGAACAGCAGCAGGGTTACCAGCAGAGTGGACTTTCTGCGGCTCCATCCCAGCTCGTCCTGGAAGGTGGAGGTGCTGGTCTCTGCCAGAGAAATCGCACTGGTCAGCGCTGCAAAGAGCACCAGCAGGAAGAAGAGGAATCCAACCCAGCGACCCAAGCCCATGCTTGCAAATACCTTTGGAATCGTGATGAACATCAGGGACGGACCTGCATTCAGCGCATTCGGATCTCCGCCGGAGAATGCGAATACCGCCGGAATGATCATCAGTCCTGCCATGATGGCAATTCCACTGTCAAAGAGAATAACCTGTCCGGTTGCCTTCTCAATATCCACGTCCTTTTTCATATAAGAACCGTAAGTTATCAGAATTCCCATTGCGATGGAGAGGGAGTAGAAGCTCTGACCCAACGCCGCAACCACGGACATCCAAGTGAAGTTCTTCATATCCGGAACCAGGAAGTACTTGATTCCTGCCGCGGCGCCCGGACGCGTCATGGAGTAGATTGCAACAATCAGCGCCAGGAATACCAGCATCGGCATCATGATTTTGGAGATTCTCTCCACGCCGTTCTCCACGCCGGCGAAAATTACCACGATTACCATCAGCGCAAATACCACGAACCACAGCTCCGCACTGGCGTCATCGCTGATGAATCCGCCGAAGAAGGCATCGTCTGCCGTCGCGTTCACATTGCCCCGAAGGAACTCGTAAAGGTATTTCACAACCCATCCGCCGATTACACTGTAGTACGGCATAATCAGCATCGGAATCACCGCATTGAGCCATCCGCCGCATCCGGCCAATTTGCCGTTGCTAAAAGCACGGAACGCGCCCACCGGACTCTTCCGGGTCATTCTTCCCAGCGCATTCTCTGACATCATCATGGTGTATCCGAATGTAATTGCAATAATCAGATAAATCAGCAGGAAAATTCCGCCGCCGTGTCTTGCAGCGAGATAGGGAAACCTCCAAATGTTTCCCAGGCCGACTGCGGATCCCGCCGTCGCCAATACATATCCTAACTTACCGGAAAAACTTGCTCTCGATTCCGACGATACGTGCGCCGCATCATCAAAATAAGGTTCTTGCTTTGCCATTAACCTATACTCCTTTCACCCTCATCCGATCTTTATGGTTGGCCGGACAAATTTCACTCAAAATATTATCAACATGAACTATATTTTATCCTCCAACGACAAAAAAAGCAAGCTTTTTAAGGATATTTTTATAAATTGTTTTTTCCTACCGTTGCTTCTTCCGTTTTTTTCGATCGTTTCCTCGGAGAAGGTTGAAAATCAACAGGAAAATCCCTCGCACCAGTGCGAATATCACGAAGAAAAACAGGAATCCCCCCATGCCGGCCACCACGTCTTCCATCTCCATGTTGCCGGTTCCGTAGAACCCCTGACCGATTTCAATGGCGAATGTCAGCACAATCATCACCGTGAACGCATAGATAAATGCAATCACCAACGGATGATTCTGCAGCAGCTTGAAGATGAAATACGCTGCCAGCACCACAATCATCCCGATGATTCCCATGACGATAAAATGCAGTTTTTTGTCGCTGTTGTAGTATCCCCATCCGTCGTTCATGCCCATGATTTCGTCATGAATTCGGGCGGTCCACATCACAATGCTATAGATTAATTCAGACATAATCCCTCCTTCTCCGGCTACCGATTCCGTGTCACGATGCTTTCTTCAGTTACCACGGCATCCATGGGAACATCCAGGGCATCCACCGCCACGTTGGACAGAATCATTTTCTCCGGGCACAGTGCCATCTTGACAAAATCCGTCCCCTCCAGGTATCGGTCGTAGTATCCCGCACCATGGCCCAGGCGGTTGCACCGCTTATCGCATGCGACGCACGGAATCAGCGCCAGGTCGATTTCTTCTCGTGCTACTGTCTCCGCATCCTCCCGCGGCTCTCGGATTCCGTACTTTCCGGAATGGAGATCCTCCGGTCCGGTGTAGCGCTTCGCTTCCATCCGGTTCTCCGGAAGACACAGCGGGATGCAGATTTTTTTACCGTCGGCGAGCGCTTGCGCGATAAAACCGTCGGTGATGACCTCCTTGTCGTAACTCATGTACACAAAGATGGTTCCGGCATCCCGGTAGGCCTCGCCGGCCAGAATGTGCTTTGTGATGGCGTCGCTGGCGTCCCGGAGGTAGTCCGTACCCATCTCCTTTCGCAGGTCCCGGCAGCGATCCCGAAGGATGCCTTTCCGGGCCCGGATGCTGTTCGCCATCATGGCATCGCCCTTTTTTGCCAATGTATCGATCATTCTCATTTTGAACACTCCATTTCCTCTATAAGATATTGATGGTGGCGGTACTGCCGCCGGATTTCATTTTGCGCACCAGCAGCTGCCGGTCGATGCGGTTCTGAAGCTCCGTCACGTGGGAGATGATACCCACGATTCGGCCGCCGTCCTCCGCCAAAGTCTGAATGGCCTTCATGGCCTGATCCAGAGTTTCTTCATCCAGGGAGCCGAAGCCCTCATCCACGAACAGGGCATCCAGCTGAACGCCGCCGGCGCTTTCCTGAATCTCATCGGAAAGGCCCAGTGCCAGGGACAAGGACGCCATGAAGGATTCTCCGCCGGAAAGGGTGGAGACGCTTCGGGTGGTACCGTTGTAGTGGTCCACCACGTCCAGGTCCAGCCCGCTCTGCTGGTTTTTCTGGTATTCTTTTCGGCGAACCAGGTCGTACTGACCGCCGGACATCACTCGGAACCGGGTGTTGGCCCGCACCAGAATCCGATCGAAAAGCTGCTGCTGCACGTAAGTCTCCAGCTGAATCCGCTGCTTTCCGGAAAGGTTTCCGTTGGCGGTGTCCGCCAGATTTTGGAGCATGGAATACTTCCGCGCCGCCTGCTCCCGCTCGCCGTTCAGCTTCCGAATGCTGCCGGCCGCGGCGGAATTGGTCTCCCAGATCAGGTTATCCTCCTTCGCCTCTGCCTGCAGACGGAGCTGTTCTCCTTTTTTCTTCTTCTGATTTTCCTGCAGTTCCGCGGATGTCATCGACTCCGCCGATTCGCCCTCCCGAATCTGCTTCTGCAGCTCGTCCATTCGTCCTTCCGCTTCCTGAATCCGGCGAGCGGCCGCCTTCTCATTCTCTTCCGCCGACTGCACCGCCTCCCGGATTTCTCGGATTTCCCGGTCCAACAACGACGCCGCCTTCCCGGCGGACTCCCGGTCCGGATACGGAAGGTTCTCCTTCAGTTCCGAGTAATTTGCAGAGAGATTCTCGATCTGCTCCTGCAGGCGAGCGGATTCCAACTCCAGCTTGCGATAGGCTTCTTCATCCTCTTCCTGCTTCTTCTGAAGCGTCTCCAGCTTCTCCTCCAAAACCACTTTCGCCTCGGCCGCCGCTTCCGATGCCGCCAGAGATCCCGTGACCTCTTTCCATTTTGACCGAAACCGCTTCTGCTCTTCCATCAGCGTTTCCTTTAGCATCGCCGGTTCCGTCGGCATGTTCAGTCCCTTTGCCTTCTCTTCCATATGCTGAAGGCCGTTGTCCCGGGTTCCCCGAAGAGCTGCCGCCTTTCGGCCGGCCTCATCCATGGCGGTTTTGCTTTCTTCCCAACGCTTCTGGGACTGTTCCACCGTTTCCCGGGTCGGCGCATCGTCGGTTTTCATCGCCGGCGACGGGTGGTGCAGGGATCCGCACACCGGACACGGCTGATTCTCCGCCAATTCCGCCGCCAGGATTCCCGCCTGGTCATCCAGAAACGCCCGGTGCTGCCGGCGATAGGACTCGCCGAATTTCCGTTCCTTGCCGCAAGCCGCCTTATAAGTCGCCGCCGCCCGATTCCACTTTTCCGAAGCTTCCTCATAGGCTTCCAGCAAGGTTTTCAATTCATTGTATTCCGCCCCCTGACTCCGAAGGCGTTCCTTCTCCCCGGAGAGCGCTGCGGCCTTCCCGGCCAGCGCCTCCTTTTCTTTGATTTTCTGCCGGCAATCCTGAATTTGCTGTATCAGGACCTTCCGGCCCTCTTCCAACTTCTTTCGAGCCGCCTCATCCGAAGCCTGCTTTTTCTCCGCTTCGGTTTTCTGCTGCTTCAATTCTTCCAGCCGGTCGTACTGCTGCAGCCGGTCCTGTTCCACGTGAAGCCGCGCTTCCTTCTCCTTCGCTTCCGGTTCACGGCTCCGCGCCGCTTCCATCTCCTGCTTTCGCTGCTCCGCCGCGGCCTGAAGTTTCGTCCACTGCTGCCGGGTCTCTTCCAGCGCTTTTTTCCGCTTTTCTTGCTCTTCCGCCGCCAGAATCCGGGCCGCCAGGACATCCAATTCCCCTCTCAGAACCTTCTGCTTCTTCTCCCCTTCTTCCAGCCTTTTTCCGGCCTCATCCCGGAATTTCTCAATCGCCTGAAGGTACTTCTCGTCCCGAAGCCCGCTCCGGTCCGTTCCTTCCGGAAGCCGTGCCCGTTCCTGTTCGAAGCCGATTTCCCGCACCAAGTCGTCGTACGTCTTCCGCGCCTGACGGGCCTCCTGCTTCAGCCGCTCCTCCAGCCGGGCATACCGGCCGGTGCGGAAAATACTGCTGAAAATCTTCCGCCGCTCCTCCGTCTTGGCCAGCAGTAGCTTGAGAAAATCCCCCTGGGCAATCATGGCAATTTGCATGAACTGATCCCGGGTCATCCCCAGAATCTCCCGGATTTTCTCATCCACCTCTCCGGTACGGGTGAGAATCTCTCCCCCCGGCAGCCGCAGTTCCGCCGATGCGTTTTCCTGGGTCATGCCCTCGCCTCGCAGCTTCGGCCGCTGATAGGTCGGGTTCCGGCGAATCTCATATTCTTTATTACGGTAGGCAAAAACAAGTTTCACCTCCGTGGGGGTATCCGGCTCCGCATAGCGGGAACGCAGCATATCGCCGCTCCGCCGGTCGCTGCTGGCGGTTCCGTAAAGTGCGAAGACGATGGCATCGAAAATGGTGGTTTTACCCGCCCCCGTATCCCCGGTAATCAAGTAGATGCCGCTGGTCCCCAGGCGGTCCATCTCTACGGTCTGTTTGCCGGCGTAGGGTCCGAAAGCGGACATCTCTATGCGAATCGGTCTCATACCTGTTCCTCCCATATTTCACGAATCAGTCCATCCAGATATTCCTTCCGGTCCGAATCCATCTCCTGCCCGTTCTGCTGCTCATACAGCGCGGCGAACAGTTCCCCCGGCGTCCGCTCCTCCACCCGGTCCAACTGCTCCACTTCTTTCTGCGAGCGGGTTCTCCGGTTGTCATAATCCAGCAGCATGATGTTGGGATAGTACTCCCGAAGGCGGGACAAAGCGTCCACCACATCGGTCTCGTCCGTGAGAATCATGTGGTAATAATCCGTCTGCGGCTCCCCCTTCTTCCGGGCTTCCTCCAGAATCTCCTCAAAGGTTCCCCGCAGTTCTGTCATCTCCCGCCGAGGCTGCAGCGGAATCTGCCGAATTTCCGTCTCTCCTTTTGCCCGAAGCTCTACCACCGTCACGCTCTTCTTCTGGTGAAGCTCCGAAAAAGAATACTTCAAAGGGGATCCGGCGTACCGAATCGTCTCGCTTCCCACGCGCTGCGGACCGTGGAGGTGCCCCAAAGCGGTGTAATCGAAGGGGCTAAAAACACTTCCGTCCACCCGGTCCAGGCCGCCCACCGACAGCTGTTCCGAGTCGCAGGTTTCCGGCAATGCCCCCGCCGCCGTGACGAACTGATGGGCCAGCACCACGTTCCGTCGGGACGTGTCCACCTGCAAATCTTCAATGATGGTTCGCAGCGCATCCGTGTAATCCTCGATTTCAACATCCGGGAAAAAGCTCCGCACCACGGAAGGCCGCAGGAAGGGAATGAGGTAGATGTTCACCTCGCCCCACCGGTCCTCCAGGGTGTGGTGCCGGATGGTTCCGTCGTATACCGGCGAGATCCAAATGCCGCTCCCCTGCATCAGCTGATGCCCAAAGGCCACCCGCTCCGCCGAATCGTGGTTTCCGCTGATCAGGAACACCGGGACGTGCTTCGCCGCCACGGCGGTGAGAAAATCGTCCATCCGGCGCACCGCCTCCGCCGGCGGGATGGTTTTGTCGTACACATCACCGGCAATCAGCAGACCGTCCGGCTGCTCCTCCTCTATGATTTCCAAAATCCGATTCAGAATGTATTCCTGATCCTCCATCATGGAAAACCCGTTTACCCGTTTTCCCAGGTGGAGATCCGCCAGGTGCATCAGCTTCATTCCTCTAATTCCTTTCCGTCACTACCGGAACGATCCGGCTCTGACTGCTGTACTCCGGATGTTCCACCCGGATATGAATTCCACGCTTATTGTTTCGAAGTTCCCGGGCAGAGAAATCATGCTCGCTGATCATCAGCGGCATCATCCGATTTTCGCCAAGCTCACCGGTTTCGTTCCGTTCCAGTCCCGGGCAGAGCGCTTCCACGCCCATCTCTTTCAATACCCTTGCCGTCTCCCGGTTCACCCCGTTCAGGCCGTAATCGCCGTACAGCCGGAGTCCCTTTCCCGCCAGCCGGTGCAGCCAGCTCAGGTTCCCCACCAGAATCGGCACATTTTGGCCCAGTTCCCGGATTTCCCCTTCCCGGCGCAGCAGGATGTCGTCCTCTCGGCCCTTGGTCACATTGGAGATAAAAGGAACCGCTTCCGAGTCTTCCCGGTTTCCGTACGCCTCCGCTAAAGATTGGCCGGTACGGTCCGCCTCTAGGCACAGCGCGGCCAGAGAAATTCGCGGCAAGGTATCCGAAAGAACCGGCAGTCCGGTCTCGGATTCCCCCATCCCTTCCATCGGTCGGAAGCCTTCCGGAAGCGTCCGGCGGAACCGGATTTCCTCTTCCAGCTTGGCCAAGCACTCCCGGCGAAGCGCGTTGATTTCCGATGCTTTTACCCGTATATCAAAATCCCCTCGGAAGCGGAGGCTCTCCACTTCAAATGGGGTATTTCCCGTCTTTCGAAGGGCATTCTCGTACCGTTCCTTCGGCGTGGCCCGCTCCAAATCCACTTCAAAAGGACCCGCTTCTGCCACCACGCTCTTCTTCGCCTGACTGTCCCACAGCTCCCCCGTTTCCGGGATGGTTGTACCGGTCAGACGAAGCACATTATCAAAACACGTCAGGGTCAGATGGATACCCCGGCGCCGTCCGATGCGGCGGGATTCCGGCGATGCGTCCAAGGACATGTTCCGGAAAGAGCTGCGCACCGCTTCCAGCTGCTTCTTGGAGGAAGTGCGGTACACCGCATCCCCCGCCTGCACCGGCTCCTTGAAATCCCCGATGCGCAGAACGCCCTTTCCCGGCTCCTTTCGGTAGCTGATGACGGTGCTGACCGCCTTTCCGGCCTTTCGCTCCGAACGGATCTCGATGCCGTCGCCCATATCCGGCAAGATATCGCAGGATACATCCACCAGGGTGGAGCCCGGTTTTACCGATTGTACGGTTCCGATGCGGATGCCCTGATTCTTCGGAATCACCGGGGACATCAGCTTCTCTCCCGGATTTCCGGTCAAATAGCCCGAGGTAAAACCACCTCGGTTAAAGATCTGCCGAAGCTCCCGGCGATCCTCCGGGGTCACGTGATAGCTGCCTTTTTCCATGTACTCGTCGATGTATTTCCGGTAAATTCGGGTGACCACCGCCACATACTCCGGGGATTTCATCCGACCTTCGATTTTGAAGGAGTAGACGCCCGCTTCAATCAGCTCTCCCAGTCGGTCCACCAGACACAGATCCTTGGGACTCAGAAGATGACCGGAGATTTTCTTTCCGTTTTCATCCACACCTTCATAAGGAAGGCGGCAAGGCTGAGCGCAGGCGCCGCGGTTTCCGCTTCTGCCCCCGTAGAATCGGCTCATTTGGCATTGTCCGGAATAGCAGATGCACAGGGCGCCGTGAACGAATACCTCAATATCCAGGCCCCCATCCCGGCAAGCCGCTTCCATCTCCGCCAGAGACAGTTCTCGAGAAAGCACCACCCGTTCGTAGCCCAGCTCCTTCGCCAGTGCCACCGCTTCCCCATCGCAGGCGGTTCCCTGAGTGGAAAGATGCAGGGGAAAATCCGGTAGCTCTTCGTGAATCCGCCTTCCCAATCCCAGATCCTGCACAATCAGGGCATCCACCCCCGCCCGATACAGGAATCCGGCGTATTCCACCGCCTCTTCCATTTCCTCATCGAAAATCAAGGTGTTCATGGTCACGAACACCTTCACGCCACGGGCGTGGGCGTAGTCCAGGGCCTGCTGCATCCTTTCATCGTCAAAATTTCCCGCATTCATCCGGGCGTTGAACAGGCGGCCGCCCACATAGACGGCATCCGCCCCGTTCTCCACCGCCGCAATCAGCGGCTCCATACTTCCGGCCGGAACCAGCAGCTCCGGTTTTCTTCTCTTCTTCATTCCATCCTCTTATGCTTCTATTCTTCGTTCATCTCTTTCACGCAGGTCCAGAAATCCTTCGGACAATCGATAATCCGGTCCGCATGGTATTTCTCCAGCTCTTCCCGAGGGCGGAATCCCCAGGTGACGCCCACGGTATACACCCCCGCATTCTTTCCCGTCATCATATCCGTGTTGGTATCCCCGAAGTACAGGCATTCCTCCTTGGAAAGACCGAATCGGTCCAGGATCTCGAACACCCCCGTAGGATCCGGTTTGATGGGAATTCGGTCGGTCTGCCCCTGGATGTGATCGAAAGTGTTTTTGCCCAAAATCGTCTCCACCACGTTCACCGCGCTGAGATGGGGCTTGTTGGAGAATACCGCCAACTTGCAGCCGCAGTCCCGAAGCTTCTTCAGGGTTTCCGGCACGTACTCGTAGGGCTCCACGTGGTACAGGGGATCCTCTTGCATCCACTTCCGGCACAGCTTGATGCCCTCAGAAAAGAATTTTCCCTCTTCGTCGCCGGATGCCGCCAGCGCCCGGCGGAGTGCGTTGTCGATGCCGTCTCCGGCGAAATAGTTATAGGCTTCCACCGGCTGCGCCTTCAGCCCGTAATGTTCCAAAGTCATATTGATGGGACGGGCGATGGACTCCTGCGTCCGGGTCAGCGTCCCGTCCAGATCGAAAATGCATGCTTTAATCATATTAATACCCTCTTTCAAAATCCACGGCGTGAACCAGCGGTTCCCCCGCGATGTATCGCTCCAGGTTTCGGCAGAACAGGTCCACGGACTCCTCCCGGGTGTGCTCCAGGGACATGTTCCCGGAAATGTGCGGAGTGATGATGATGTTCCGCGCATCCCACAGCGGATGATCCTTCGGCAGCGGTTCCGGCACCATAACGTCCAGAGCCGCCCCGGCAATCCGCTCTTCGTTCAGGGCCGCCATCAGCGCATCCTGATCGATAGCGCTGCCCCGGCCCACGTTCACCACGATGGCCTCCTTCGGCAGCATCCCAATGCGCTCCTTGGACAGGGTCCCCCGGGTTTCCTTCGTCTCCGGCATGCACAGCACCAGAATATCCGTTTCCGGCAGCAGTGCATCCAGCTCTCCCGCCGTGATGATACGGTCAAAAGAAGGTTCGTCGCAGCGGCCGCTCCGGTTCATTCCGATGACGGTCTTCGCTCCCATTCCCTTCATTCGCTTGGCGGTATATTTTCCGATATCTCCCGTCCCCAGAACCGTCACCCGGCTTCCGTAGATGGAACGAATCGGCACGTCGTGGCGCCATTCCCGATTGTCGATGATTTCCCGGTATCTCGGCATCTGCTTCAGCAGCATCAGGGACACCATCACGATGTGCTCCGAAATGGTCACGCCGTAGGAACCCGCCCCGTTGGTCAGCCGGCAGCCCTCCGGCAGCACCCCCGGTTCCAGATACGGTGCGATGCCCGCATAGGAGCTGGCACACCACTTCACGTTCTTCAACCCCTTCACCGGCTTCGGCGTCTCACAGAAGACGATTTCCGCATCGTCTATTCTCCCCACCGCCGCATCGTCGTTGTCGTAGAACACTGTGTCAAATCCGCCTTTCGCCGCGGTTTCCTCGATTTTCTTTCGCCGCGCCTCCGTCAGGAAATGCACGGAGACCGCTATTTCACGTCTCATAATCCCGTTCTCCCTTCTGTAAAAAAACTACTTTGATTGTACCACAAGCCCCGGCCATTCTCCATAGCTGACGGCACCGCAAAAAAAGACGACGCCCCGGTTAACGGGACATCGTCCATTAGGAAGGTTGGTTCTTGCAGTAACTGCAAGGTTATTTAACGGTAATCTTTACGTTCCTTCTCACACCGTCCGGTGCGATGATGTAAATTGTGCAGGTGCCTCTGCCCACTGCGGTGATCTTTCCGGATTTGCTCACCTTAGCCACCGCACCGTTGGTGGTGCCGTATCTCAGCCACGGAGAGTGGGATTTCTTAATCAGCGGTTTTTTCTTATTGGCCTTCTTTAATTTGGCCGTCAGCTGATAGGTTTTTCCGGATTTTATCGCCTTCGCGTTCGGCACGCCGGTGATGGCGGAAGCGTTCGTGTATTTGTTTTTGCTTCCCGCCGAGTGCACTGTCATACCGGAAGCGATGTACTGCTTCTTTCCCTTCACCTTTCGGAAGGCTTTGACGTAGGCCTTGTAGCATCCTCGCTTGCTGACCTTCTTTCCCTTAATCTTGGAAACGGAAACGCTTAACTTCTTCGTGGTCACCGAAGGCTTCTTGCTGAACTTGGTGCCGCACTTCGCGAAGAATACGTCGTAGCCGTCCGCCGTCTCGGTCTTGCCCCATTTCAGGGTGACCTTCTTGCTCTTCGTGGTGATTCTCAGCTTCTTTTCCAGCGGCGCCTTGTAGTCGATTTTGGTAAACTCCGCTGCTGCCGAAACGTCACCGGTTACGGTGAAGGTTTCCTTCGCATTCACTTCTTTTCCGTTCACCTTCAGGGCCTTGAATTTGTAATCCTTGGCCGGAGATACCTTGAACTTCAGCTTATCGCCGTACCGGATCTCATCGCCGCTGGACAGTTCCTTGTCCGCCCGGTTGAAGACGCGGAGGGTTCCGTATTTCGAGGATTTGATTGCCAGGGAATAGGTTTCAATCGGCGTGAAGACCGCCGTGACCTTGGTGGTATCCTCCACGGAAATCTCCAGGTCGTAGGAAGACTTCAGATCCGCCGTCATGACTTTGCGTTCGTCGCTGCCTTTTTTTATGAGCCAGTATTCCAGCCTTGCACCCTCTGCCGGCGTTGCCTTGAAGGAAATCTTTGCATCTTCCACCTGAGTGGATCCGCTCTTGATATCGGAATCGATGCTGCCCAGCTTGGCATCGTTCACGCCGTAGGACACCTTGTATTTCACCGGTGCGTAGAATACCGCCCCCACCGTCAGGTTCTCATAGAGGGTATGGGAAATCTCCGGGTTTTTCTCGGATACCGCCGCAAAATCTCCGGTCCATGCGTGCAGCACGTAGTGCTTGTCCGGCACGGCGGTAATCTTCAGCGGAGTGCCCACGTTAACGGTGATTTTGCCCTCCGACGGTTCGTACGCCTTGCCGTCCTTATCCGTGACCTTAACGGTTCCGCCCTGTCCGCTGTTCACGGTGAGGGTTCTCGTCACGGAAGCATCGTCTTTTGCCACGAATACGGCCTGTACCTCGTGTTTTGGCGCGAACGGGCCGAATCGATAGGTATTGCTGCCGTTGGCGGCGAAGGTCTGCGTCTTGCCGTCGGTGGTTACCTGCCATTCTTTGAGAACGTATCCGTCCTCTGCCTTTGCTTCGAAGGTCACATCGTCGCTGACCATGGCGCCGGATTTGAATTCCTGTCCGCCGGAAACCGCCGAAGTGATGCTTCCGTGTTCGCCGGCACGGTAGATAATCTCACTTTCGGAAACGTTCTTCTTCGACTTGACGATGACTTCCGTATCGCCTTTTACGACGAAGTTGAAGGTACCGTCGGTGGACGTGATATCCACTTCACTGCCGTCTCCCTTCTTCAGGAGAACCTGCGTTAGCGTGTAGCCTTCCCGCGGGGCTGCTTTTATGGTAATGGCGTCTCCCTCGAAAATTTCATCGCCGCTGTGAATTTCCTTTTCCTCGCCGGTGGCCGTAATCTTGGAGCCGCGGTCCGGGGACAGGGTGATTCGATAGCCCTGTCTCGGCGTGGTAATGGACGCCTCGTCGGACCACAAACTGTTGGCTTTCACCGTGGTATCCTGACCGGTCACATCGGTGTACGCCTCGGTGGTGACCACGAAGGTGTAATTCGTGTTGGTGTCCAGACCGTCGGCGGTATATTTCGTGCCCTTAATCAGGTCTTTGTTAATCTGCTTGTATTCGCTGCCGTCCTTGATGTACACGTTGTACCCCAGCACCTGCTTGCCGTCCACCGGATCCCATTTCAGATCCACGCTGTGGAGGCCGTCGGTGTCGGAATGCTCCGCTTCCAGATTCTCCGGTCTTTCCGGCGGCATGGTCACCTTCCATACCCGATATCCGAAGAACGGGGTATAGTCCCCGGACTGGGTGGTGAGCTCTCGCTTCCACGTACCGAATTCCCAGTTAAATCCGTAGGCGCGGATTACCGGTTTCGGCAAGCCGGAGGCGATGAGGGTCTTTTCGTTCAGGTTTTCTACCTGCCCGGCGGAGCCCTTCTCTTCGGCTTCCGTGGTAAAACTTCCGTTGGAGTGGAGGTATTCCAAACTCACATACGCACCGGCTTTGGCATTGTTGCCCAGAAGGCCGAAGCCGCCCATCAGGGTGAAGTCAAAGGAGAATCCGTGACTCATTTCCGTCGCGGTGGTAGCGGAAGAAGAGGTGCTCCATTCGCTGGAGGAATGACCGGAACTGTAGGTCAGCGCCAACGGGCTCCGGCTGAGATTGGTCGCCCCTTCGCCGGCATCGGCCCAGCTGGACCAGTAGTTCTGCGGATTCCCTTCGTTGTCTGCCGGCAAATCGTATTTGCCCGACGCCGCTTCTTCCTTTGAGATCTTCTTGAGCCGCATCTTCGACGCGTCGTTCTTGCTCAGCTCATCGATCTTGTTGTTGTATTCATCCACGAACTCATTGTATTCGCTTACGCTCAGCTGATAGTAAATCGGTTTTCCAGGTACCGTCACGGAATATCCGTCCTCGTTCATCGTGTAGCCGCCGCCGGCCTTCGGTGTGTAGATGTCATATCGGTATACGGTAACCGGAATCCGGCTTACGATCACCTGGTCGTGTCCCTGAGCGGTGAAGGAGGTGGTATAGGTCTCCGTCACCGATTCTTCGAAGGTCTTGTTCCAATCCAGCGAATATCCCAGCTGCAAGCTGGCTTCCATGCTGGCGATTGCCGAGAACTCCAGCGTTCCGGAGAATCCGGCGCCGAATGAGACGCTGTCTCCCTTGGTGGTGCCCCGTTCGAAGGAACTGGACATGGTATAGGAGGTCTCGCACGGGTCATCGTATCCGCCCAGGTCGTCCATGGCACCGAAGTACGGTCCCGCCTGAAGTACGGCGGCGTTCTTCGGGTCGGTGTAGACGCACTTCTTATCTCGGAAGCTTCCCAGCAATCCGTCGTTGTCGTTATCGGAAGCGGCAATACAGAGATTGACTCTCTTGTTGTCTACATTATCTCCCTTATTGCCGATGGTGTAATGATCCCTGTCCAGGTTGCTGTCGTAGTAGTTTTTGGCAATGTTGGTATCCTTGCCGTAATTGCTGCCACCGATGGCGCCCATGGTCATGTAGTAATCGTTGTAGTAGGTGTCCGTTTCTCTCAAGGTGGATACGAACATCACCTGTTCCCGGCCCTGGTCGTTGCCGTCGAACACGCCCGCAACCACATCCGTAATCCCTGCGGAGCCCACAAGAGCATTTCCGATGCCCTTATCTTCCTTCGTAAAATATTCCGGTGTGTAAACGGCATTGAACAGTGCACCGGCATATTCGTACAGGGTTCCGTTGATGAATACGTGCTCGGCGGATCTCTGTCCGTTAATGGCCACGCATTCGGTGGACAGCTGTACTTTGACATCGAAGTCATTCTTTCTGGCCGTGGTGGACTGGGTCCACTTGTTCGAATCGATCTGATGACCGCTGATGTTGATGGACTTTCCGGAAGCGGAAACCGCGGCGGCCGTGATTTTACCGTGATCGATGCCCTTGTTGTAGCCGGCGGAATCGCCGTCGTCCTGAACCTTGCACCAGAAACCCGCGCAAACCAGTTCGTCTGCGCCGTTGCCGTCGATATCTCCGGCACTGATGGATGGGGATCTCATGGATTCATAGACATCCGTGTCCTTCTTGTTGATTTTTTCCTTGGTCTTGTTCAGGCCGGCATACACGGTCTGCAGTTTTCCGGAGGAAACCACGGACCACTTGTCGCCGTTGTCGCTCTTGTGTCGGTCCTCTCCGAATACCGCCGCCACCATCGGGGTGTACAGCCGGTAATCGGCATCCTTCGGCGCGGACGAATATTCCTGACCATAGGAAACCACTCCCAGGTCATCGATTCCGTCGCCGTCAAAATCTCCGGTGGTCAGATTGCATCCCAGCTTGTCCCGAAGATTTTTGCTGTTTTCCAGATCGGAGTATTCCCGATACACGCCGTGAAGCATGCGCTTGGAATTTCCCTGAAGCTCCAGCTTGCCATACGCTCCCGGTTTCGTGTATTTGTATTCCGTCACGCCGTATTTCCCGTCGACAGCCGGATTGTAGACCACGATGGTGTCCTTTCCGTCTCCGTTGTAGTCTCCGGCAGTAATGGAATAGAAGTTCCGGGCGATGAGATAATTGAGGCCGGCTGCATCACCGGTCCCCGGCAAATCTTGGGTGGTCGTCCACTCTTTTTTTACCGTATCGTACACCAGAAGGTAGTTGCCCTTGCTGCTGCCTTTCTGATAATAGCCTACATAGGCAACGTGGTCCTTTCGTCCCGTTCCGTTCGGGTCAAAAGCGACAGCATCCAGATAGTTGAACTTGGTTGCGTTTGCGCTGGTGTCCGCTGTGACGCTCTTCCATCCGCCTTTATTCTGGGCATCCGCATCGTTGTCCCCGGCCATCAGCTTCATGCTTCCTCCCGGAGTGTAGTTGTCGAAGGTGGATACCCACATGCTCTTCCGAGCGGTCTCGTCACCGCCCACATCCCAAGATTTGTATACGGTGAGCTCGTTGTTCTCCGCCAGCAAAAACTTCTGCTTTCCATTGTTATATGGATTCGTGGTATCATCGGCATTAAAACCCGATGGCAGCTCCGGATTCATGATATTGTCGAATTTGGAAGCGGCGCTCGCTTCCTGCACGTTCCATGCCATGCCGCCCCATAAGAGGGACACCAGCATCACGAGCGTAACAATCCCCGAACCGAATCTGCTGCGCTTCTTTCGGTAGCCTGCTAGGTGAGGTTTCATAGGCGATTCTCCTTTCTTACCCGGCAAATATGCCGTATGTGCGCATATCCGGCCCATCGCACATCTACGCGCAGCAAAAAATAGATTCTATTCTATAAATTTTATAATTATCCGGGAAAAAACAAAAGTACTCATATGAGTACTTTTAACTACCGGTTGAGGGGGGCTGAAGGCGGCCGGTAGGGCTGTTGGCCGAAGTGTGAGGCCGCCGGGGTAGGTGGGGGAGGCGGCTTGGTGCACGTAAGCCCCCTAACCCTTGTTCCTTCGTTTCCTTTGCACCAAGTCCCGGGCCATTTTTTCTCTGCGCGCGGTCGAGGGGGAGGCCTCCGGCCGGGGTCGGTGCCGCACACACGAAAGCCCCGGATTGCACACGCAACCCGGTGCTTTCCCTATCCTCTTTATCTATTTTGCCGTAGCCTTGTCCACCAGGAACTGTCCTACCTTCTCCTGGAAGAAATACTCTTCGAAGTTGTTCTTCTTCGCATAATCCTCGTAAGAGGATCCGGCCTGCTTCTTGAACTGCTTCTCGCTGAGTCCGGTACTTTCCTTGAACTCCTTCAGCCTCTGGTCATAATCGCTGCTGCTGAGACGGATGCCCTCTTCTTTTGCAATGGCATGTGCCACCAGGTGCAGCTTCACGCTCTCCTTGGCGCTGTTCTTTACTATGGCCTGATAGGATTTTTCGTCCATACCGTAGGCTTTAATCAAGCTGTCCACGTCCATTCCGTACTGAGAAGCCATCTGCTCATAGTTCTGCTCCACGTCCTTCTTGGCCGCCTTGAGCTGCAGCTTCGGCGTCTTCTTCAGCTTGGAATCTCCGCTGACCTTACTGAGCAGTTCGCTGCCCACGGAATTCTTTTTGTCCTTCTCCAGCTGTTCCCGAACGTGCTTCTCGTATTCCGCCTTCGTCTTGCACTCGTTGTCCGTGTTCTTCTTGATGAAGGCCTCCGTCAGCTTCTTCTCTCCGGCATTCTTCAGCTTCGCCTGAATCTGTTTTTCCACGTCCTTGTCGGACACCTTCAGCTGAGACTTTTTGTAGGTCAGCTTGTCCGTGGACGCCACCTTCACGTATTTGTCGTAGCTGAAGAATTTATAGCTGTCTTCCTTGAACAGCCCGGTGTTCATCCAATAGAAGAGGCCGCCCAGCAGAACCACCGCCAGCACGATGCCCGTCACAGCGGCGCCCTTCCGGTGACGCTTGCGGAATTTCTTCGACTCGCTCTGATAGCGCTCTTCCTTCCGCTGCGCCTTCTCCTTCTGATACGCATCCCGCTTCTTCTGCTTCTTAATCGCTTTCCGCTCCTCCGGCGACAGCTTCTTCAGTTCCTCTTCTTCTTTTCTTGATACTTTCTTAGCCATTTCCACTCCTGCCTATTTGTAATTTCAATGCAGTTCTACACCCCCGGATGTAAAATCAACGCTACTTTGATTATACTCATTTCCCCTCATGCTGTCGACATAAAAAAAAGAATCGGAAGCCTCAGACTTCCGACTCTTCTTATTTTTACGAGAACTATTACTCTTCCCGACCCAAATCGCTGGAGTTAATGGCCAGTTCACCCATGCTTCGATCGGTATCGTACAGCATCGGGCACTCCTCTGCCATCTGTTTAATGGTAGCATGCACGTTCTTCATCTCATTCGCAAGTTCCCGGAAAACCGCTTCCGGCACATTCCGATTCAAGAAAAGCTGCTCAATCTGGCGATTGAACTGGGTCAAATCTTCCGTCAGATCCAGGAACGAAGAGAAATTGTCGCTTTCGTGCGCGCGGCGGAACTTCTGCAGATCCCGCTTCATGTAATCGACGATATCGGTCTCACCGTAGAATTTTCCCAGCATAATTGGGTACGGGCTTACCCGATGAAGGTACATGCCCTTTCCCCGGCGGAGATCCAGCATGTACTTAATCCGAAACTCCGGTGCGATCTCAAATGTATAAATGTTGATATACGCCGGATCGGACTTGATATGCACCGCGCCCATTTGTTTTGCCATCATGTTGATCATGTCGCTGGACACTTTGTTGGTCGTGTATTCATTGCTCATTAATCCATACCTCCTGACTACATAATATCAAATTTAACCACAAGAAATACAGTGGAAATTACGATGGACAGAAGCATGAACGGCATGCCGACTTTCAGGTAGCTCTTGAAGGTAATCGGATAGCCGTGTTTCGTACTGATGTCCGACAAAACCACATTTGCGGATGCACCAATCATGGTTCCGTTTCCGCCCAGGCACGCACCCAGGGAAATCGCCCACCAGAAGGAGGTAACGTCGATTCCGTCCGCCTGCATGGCCAGAATCAGCGGAATCAGCGTTGCGACGAACGGGATGTTGTCCAGGATGGAGGACAGCAGTGCCGACGCCCACAAAAGCACCAGCATGGTGACCATCGGATGTCCGTTGGTTGCATCGATAATCTTGGATGCGAGTTCCTTGATGATACCCGTCTCGGTCAGACCACCGACAACCACGAACAACGACATAAAGAACAGGATTGTCGTCCACTCCACATCCTGAATGGCTTCGTTCACATCTTCCCTGCCGATGATCAGCATCACTGCTGCTGCGGTCAGAGCGATGACGGAAGACTCAATGCCCAGTTTGTCATGGAACATAAATCCAACGATTACGCAGATTAAAACGATGATTCCTTTTTTCATCAACGCCCGATTGGTAATGGATTTGGACGGATCCAGCTTCTCAATGGCGCCGGTATCCACCGTGCCCAGTTCAATCTTCTTCTCATATACAATTTTCATCAACAGAATCAGCACGACCAGGATGAACAGCACGGCAAAACCGGTGTTTTCCAGGAAGTCCATAAAGGACAGGTGTGCGGCACTGCCAATCATGATATTTGGCGGGTCACCGATTAAGGTGGCGGTACCGCCAACGTTGGATGCCAGAATCTGTCCCATCAGGAACGGAACCGGATCGATCTTCAGCATCCGAGCAATGGCGATGGACATCGGTCCCACCAGCAGTACGGTGGTAACGTTATCCAAAATTGCCGAAAGCACTGCGGTAATCAGGGTAAAAGCAACCATGATTTTCCACGGATCCCCGTGCACCGCTTTGGCCGCTCGCACCGCAATATATTCGAACATACCGGATCGACGCACGATAGCCACGAAAATCATCATGCCCACCAGCACCCCAATGGTATTAAAATCAATATAGGAAAGTGCCTTGTCCGCCGACATGACGCCGGTGAGAATCAGTACCATTGCCCCGGCCATTGCCGCCGCGGTACGGTGCACTCGTTCGGAGATAATCAGCAGTATCACTATCAGAAACACTGCTACTGCAATAATTTTCATCTTTAGTCCCCTTTCTTAATTGCGGATTCACCGCTTAAATTTTTTTCAATATCCTATTATAATCATTCAAAATTATTTGTCCACTACCTATTGTGTTTTTTGTGTGGTCACTTTGCATTAAAAAAAGTGCGTTAGAAAAATCTAACGCACGAATTTATTTATTTTAATACTTCCGGGCAGGAATTGGGGAATTAAAGGGTTTCTCGAGGATTATTGTTATTTCTCATCTTCCAAAATAAACGCTCGAAGGATATTGTCGATTTTTATCGTAACTTTTGGCGGTGCAATTTTTCGCTGCTCCTTCTCTTCAAAATACGCGCGAGCCTTATCTTTATCCACCGTTGCCCTCAAGGCATCAAAGCGTCCGAATTCATTAATATTTCCTTCGGTAGGATGCAATGCCATCAGATTTCGCAGCTTCTCTTCGTCCATCCCGAATGTCTCCGCGAATCGGTGAATTCGATCGTTGCGATGGTCTGCCATGTACTCCGTAATGTAATCCCGAAGGGTTGCGCCTGCCACCGGTTCCACATCCCCGCTTTGAATATCGTGCAAAAATAAATTGGCGTATTTTTGCTCTTCCATGGTCAGCGTGGAGAACGTTCGGTGCAATTCCTCTTCCGCTTTCTCCAGTTCTCCTTCGGACGCATCATCTCGTTTCAGAAGCTTATAATACTTTTCGAAACGGGAATTCATATATTCCGCATCGATTTTGCCCGTATCCATCTCTTCGATGTATGGATCCAAATCATACGGTATCTCCGGCCCGAACTCGCCTCCTTCAAATCGTGGTATTTCTTTGTACCGAATCAGCAAAATCAGATACGTTCTTTCATCCAACTCCACCTCGACCGCTTCACCGGTCTCTTCTTCCTCATAACGCTTCTTTTCCCATGTGAATCCTTGGATTTGTGCCGCTTCCAGATAGGATACCAGTTCTCGAAATTCCTTTGCGAATTTCCCGCAAACGGTTCCATCCTCCGGCAGCCGTTCGAAATTATCAATTTCTTCGTCCCGGAACAGCCGCTCAATAACACGGAAACTGTGATTCATCTCTTCCAAATGCTCCGTAAGACTCGGAACGAATAACCCATACGCTCTATCTCCGGAATACAGTTTAATGGCGCTATCGATATTCCGCTTCATGGTATACGGTTTCCGATAATATCGGATAATTCCAAATGGTTTCTCGTGAATTTCAAAAAGCCGGTTCGTTCGTGAGAACGCCTGAATGATATTTTCGTAAAGAAGAACTTTGTCCAAATACAAGGTATTCACCCATTTGGAATCAAATCCGGTCAACATCTGATCCACGACGATTAGAAGATCCAGCTGTTTCTCCGATTCTCTCACAATTCGTTCGTAGGGTTTCTTATGGGCCAGTCGCGCTGCAATATCTTTCTTCATTCTGGCAAAAGTAGGAATGGTAAAATCCTGTCCGTACCGGTGGTTATAATCCTGAATAATCTCCACCAAACCATCCTCTTTGTAAATTGCCCCCTCCTTATTATCAATGTTCGGATCAAACAAGGCCGTCACTTTAAGTTCCGGTGCCATTTCCTTGAACAATCGATAGTAGCTAATCGCATCCGAAATGCTGGATGTGGCAAAAATTCCATGAAAGCGAACGCCCTCGTCGCCCTTTCCGGTGCTGAGGCGGGGGAAATTCTCCCGGATATCTTCCACCACCGCATGGGTGTGCGCATCTTGTCGGTATTGTGCATTTGGAATATAGTCCTCAATTCCTCGAAGATATTTTCCGCTGCTCGGATCAACATATCCGGCCATCGACACCTTCCCGGAATCCATGTACTCCATGTAGACCTTTCGTTTATCTTTGTTGTCCAGCGCCTCTTTCTCCGAGGATGCATGTGCCATTTCAAGCGCAACGGCTTTGCGCATTTCCTTGTCCCGATATGTCCGTACCATATACGGATCGAATCCCAGAACATTTCCGTCGCGAATGCCGTCCGCGATGCTGTATCGATGCAGCTCATTGCCGAAAACCGTTGCGGTCGTGCTCTTCTTTTTCTGGTTCTCCTTCTGAATCGGTGTTCCGGTAAATCCAAAGAAAATCGCCTGAGGGAACGTTTCTTTAATGCAGATCAGCATATCGCCGAAAGTGGATCGATGGGCTTCATCCACAATAAAAACAATTCGCTTCCGTCGAATCGTTTCCAAATCCCGGGCTTTCAGTCCCGCATCCTCCGGCACGTTGCTCATCTTTTGAATAGATGTGACAATCAGCGTGTCTGCCGGATTCGTGCTTTTCAATTTTCCAATCAGCACCCCGGTGTTTTCCGTCGCCTGAACATCCTCATCGTCATTTGCAAAACCCCGATATTCCTGCAGGGACTGAGTGCCCAGCTCAATTCGGTCCATCAGAAAAACCACCTTGTCCGCATCGCCGGAATCCGCAATCAGCTGTGCCGACTTGAAGCTGGTCATGGTTTTACCGGAGCCGGTGGTGTGCCACACGTATCCACCCAGTTGATTCTGCTCTCCCCACTTGGTCTTCCGCACTGTGTCGGAAATCCGATTCGCAGCGTTCACCTGATAGCTCCGCATCACCTTCAGCACCCCATCGGAATTGTCCGCAATCGTATAGAACCCGATCATCTGATGTGCCATCGGGATGGACAGGAACGTGCGCACGATCTCATTCCAGTTATTAATCGGCTCGTTATTAAAGTCCGCCCAATGGAAATAAAAAGAAGGATTGAATCGGCCGTCCGGTCCCGGATTGGCGAAGTACAGCGTTTCTTCGGGAGTCATTGCGACGAAAATCTGTACCAAAGAAAACAGTCCGGTGAACACCCCTTCGTGGGAGTATTTCTCAATCTGATGGCACGCCTCACTCACCGGTACTCCGGATCGCTTCAACTCGATATGAATCACCGGCATTCCGTTAATCAGCAGCATCACATCCCCGCGGCGATCGTTCAGAATCCGATTCTTCGCCGGGAACTTCGGTTGTTGTGCAATCTGATAAACGCTCTGGCCTCCGGCAATCTCCATGCGGTCGAACAGCTTCAGGCTGATTTCTTTTCCCAGATGTTCTGTATCCTCCGGATTATCCCGAACAATCGATACGCTTCGTCCATTGATGAAACCGTTTAGCTTCAAAGGGGTCCGAAGGTTCGTCACCTGTTCCATAATCTGGCGCATCTCTCCCGATGTGAGCGGATATTCGTTCAGGCGATCCCTGCTTTTGTTATTGTTATAGAGAATGTTCGCCCAGTTCTTCAGAAGGTCCTCTTCATCGGGATAACGAAGCACCGATTCATACGCACCATCGGAATTTCCCCATCCGCAGGTATCTTTTTTCCAACCGCTTACGGATGTCAGAAGATGTATCAGTTCTTCCTCGAAATCCGCCTCTTTCTTAAAAGTCATACTTGCCTCCTTTAATATCTGGATAATGTTGTCTGCAAAATCTTGTTCTTCCGTCGCCGGGCACCACGTCTTTGAGACCAGATGGGGGTTCGGCGGGTTGGACGTGGTGCTTCGCTTCCCGCAATGCCTTGTTCTTTCGTCGACGGGCACCACGTCTTTGGAGCAAAATGGAGCTTCGGCCGGTTGGGCGTGGTGCTTCGCTCCCCCCAATGCCTTGTTCTTTCGTCGCCGGGCACCACGTCTTCGGAACAAAATCGGATTTCAGCCGGTTGGGCGTGGTGCTTCGCTCCCCGCAACACCTTGTTCTTTCGTCGCCGGGCACCACGTCTTCGGAGCAAAATCGGATTCGGCCGGTTGAACGTGGTGCTTCGCTCCCCACAACGCCTTGTTCTTTCGTCGCCGGGCACCACGTCAGCGTGTGCCCCTGAATAAAAAACCTGCATCCGGGAAACAATCTCCGTTCAAGCTTACGCTGATGAAGGGTGATGAGGTTGTCGAATGTATCCATATACTTGCCAATTTCAGCTTTTTCAGATAAATCATTTGGCATATAAAAAGCAAGTTGTTGAAGGGTCGAGTATTTTACACGACGTTTTTCAATTAAAGAGCCAGTTGCAGCGTTATCAAAAATATTCATCGCCGTGAGTGTTTTGAAATAAGAATTCCAAAATCCACTGCATTTGTCATCATCAATCGAAAACACATCATAATAGCCGGAAACACTTACAGTAAAAGCATTTCTATTGTATCCAAGTGCTCCAAATCTTAGATTCATTGGATTGGTAACAAACTCATTGGGCTTTACAATTTTGAATAAATCCTCTGTCTTGGTCACGAGGGAACTTCTTTCATAACGGTCTGTTTTGGGCGTGACACCACTTTCAATTGTCAAGCTGTACAAGGGGTTACTTTCAAAATCAGAGGTTCGAGTATTACGTTCTTGCAGAATCTCTCCCAACTTACGCTGTTCCCAATCGTCCGTAAAACCACTAAATCGAATTTCCGGAACATTACTGCCATTTTTCGGAAACATTTTTTCAAGCATCGATTTCTTCACCAGTTTTAACTTCTCAAGCTTACGCTGATGAAGGGTGATGAGGTTGTCGAGATTTCTTAAACAATCACTAATCTTATCTTGTTCGGGTTTACTTGGCATCATTATTTGATACTGTGAATATTCCTGAGCATTAACTCCCGGTTGCCCTGAACGCATCGAAGTAACCTTAATGAACTTCTGATAATCGCCTGTAAGTGTATTCTGAAATACAAATTCCGAATTGTATTCTGGCTTTATTCTTGCTCTAATCAAAAAACCTGCATAATAGACCAATCCATCAGAAGCCTTGTAAATATAGCTTTTTCCAACACTTGCTCCTGTTCTGGCAAGCAAAATATCTCCTTCAGACAATTTGTAGTTTTCAGCAGAAGATAAATCTGTATCTGGTGAAGTGATGTCTTCTTGTTTAAATTCTCGGCTATCATCATCAATATCTGTAATTCTTATATATTTGTTTTCATCATCATACTCTTTTGCTGCTGCATTGAGTCCGTATTCAAAAGATGAAGATAGTTCACCCAACTTACGCTGTTCCCAAGAATACCGAACTACAATCGTTCCCTCACCATCATGAGTGTATACCCCAGCAAATTCTGTCCTCTCCACTTCGACATATCGAAGCGATTCGGGTCTTTCATTGATAATCCCGTACCCCAGATTAGGTCTTTCACGGCACACTCTGCCAATACTGCGCCTCCGGTATCTTTGAGCCGGTCTCTCAAATCCCGATTTTGCGAGAACTTTGCCAGAAGGCCTTCATATACCACAATCTGACGAACACCGTTCCAGACGTGTTCATCGTAATTGGACACTTCTCTACCAAGGGATTTAATCTCAGCAACATCATCAGTAGAAAGTATTTTCTTTGCTATCACTTCGTCACAAAAGCAAATGGCTTTACGGTACATCATGAACTGTTCCATTGAAGAAAACTCAACATTACCGATTTTAAACGGCGCCGGGTACCAATTGCTTAAATACCCGTTTTCTTCATTCGGATTGTGGAAGCAAATAATGCTCATCGTTCTTCTCCCACCTTTCGCACCGCCAAGTCCAATTCCAGGTCGTGCAGTCCGTAATAGGACTTCTTCAAGAAATCGAGAGGCACCGCTTTCAACACCTCGCAGCTCGGCAAGTTATAATACCACTGATAATACGCATAGAACTCACCGATCCAATCCGGCATAAACCCATTGAGGGCCTTTCCCGGCTTTAATTCGAAGTTTTCTGTTTCGGTAAAATAATTCCACAGCTCTTGAGCGTTCATCGTATTGACATAGGCTTTCGCTTCGTCAATACTTTTCCGCGTTCTGCTTTGCATATAAGTTGTAATAAAATCCTCGGTGTCTTTCTCCGGAAAACTTTGCGCAACAAAGTCAAAGAGTTTTCCTTGATTTTCCACCACATCATTCAAATAATCTATTGCATACGCGCGCATAATCATCACCCCTCGAAAAGCGTACTGAACACCTTTGTAACTTGGTTCGCATCGGAATCCACAAGCTCCCGCATCTTCTGTCTCGCCGTAAGATCGCGCTGATTATACTTCTCGTTGAACTCCGCGTATGGAACCTCCAGCAAATCTTCCTCCACTTCATGCAATCCGGAATAGGCCCGCTCGGTCTTAATACAATACTGAATGCCTAGACCGCCCAAAGAAAGCAGTTCTTCAAGGATATCCATATCGATATTGTCTCTTACAAATTCCTTTGCAATGTAGAAATACGACGCATTCGCTCTCCAACCTCGGATGACGTCATAGGATTCCGTATCTATGCCGTATTTTTCTATAAACTTCTTCGCCAGCATACGGTAACGTTTAGAATCGGCAGCGTCCCTATGCTTCATCAATTCCGCCAACCAAGGTAAGACGCCTTTTTCCTGAAAATCCAGAATTCGAAGGCCATCTGTTTCAAGTTCGTACTTGTGCACCCAACCTCTCTCTTCATTCGGTCTGCAGACGGCCCATTCCTTCGCAAGGTCGATGCTCTCGCTCAGGTAAAAGCCCTGTCCGTAGTCGTGTTTTTCTTCGCCTTTTCCAAATGTCGGCACCACGATTCTGTCCGGAGTGCCATGAAATAAGATTAACTTTTCCATTTTGCCGTTTCTCCTACACAAACATCTTTTCCAGCATTGATTTTTTCATAATTTGCAGCTTTTCCACCTTACGCTGATGAAGGGTGATGAGGTTGTCGAATGTATCCATATACTTGCCAATTTCAGCTTTTTCAGATAAATCATTTGGCATATAAAAAGCAAGTTGTTGAAGGGTCGAGTATTTTACACGACGTTTTTCAATTAAAGAGCCAGTTGCAGCGTTATCAAAAATATTCATCGCCGTGAGTGTTTTGAAATAAGAATTCCAAAATCCACTGCATTTGTCATCATCAATCGAAAACACATCATAATAGCCGGAAACACTTACAGTAAAAGCATTTCTATTGTATCCAAGTGCTCCAAATCTTAGATTCATTGGATTGGTAACAAACTCATTGGGCTTTACAATTTTGAATAAATCCTCTGTCTTGGTCACGAGGGAACTTCTTTCATAACGGTCTGTTTTGGGCGTGACACCACTTTCAATTGTCAAGCTGTACAAGGGGTTACTTTCAAAATCAGAGGTTCGAGTATTACGTTCTTGCAGAATCTCTCCCAACTTACGCTGTTCCCAATCGTCCGTAAAACCACTAAATCGAATTTCCGGAACATTACTGCCATTTTTCGGAAACATTTTTTCAAGCATCGATTTCTTCACCAGTTTTAACTTCTCAAGCTTACGCTGATGAAGGGTGATGAGGCTGTCGAGGTCATTAAAATATGTCCCTATCCTTACCTGTTCATCTATCAATGGTGGTATTGAAAACTCAGAGTTTGACACCAGATTCCAATCTGCGCGTGGCATTTTTGAACCAGACGACTGGTTTGCTATGTCATCGAATTTCTGTGTTTGAATAAGCCGATAGAGAAAACTCTTATCTACATGAATAGGCTTCAACACCCACCAATCACCTACCGCAACGCCTTCAAAATCTGGGTTATGCCAATTATGAAGGTATGGACGTAGTTTTCCATAAAGCACCTGAGAGCCGTCAAATATAATACCATTCTTTTCTGAGTCTTTCAGTCGAATATCTTTGTTCAAAATTCCTGCTTCCGCGACAACGTCCTCGTACTCAATGCTTGGACAATCCGGTGAGGATTTCCGAACGGCAGATTCCCTGGTAGCTATATCGTTAAACTTACGCTGTTCCCAATCATCTGTATATCCTCGGAACCGGAGGGCCGGCGATTTTCTTTTTTCCGTCATATCACTCACCTCCCAGCAGTTTCCGAAGTTCGCTTAGACCCAGCAGATCGGTTTCGCTGCCAGTGAGTTCATCCATCATGGCCGAAAGCTGCGTCTCCGTTTCCGCAATCTGGGATTCCAACTCGGCGAAAGTGGTTTCATATTTCTGATTCAGCGCGTTCAATTCCGAAATCAGCGCATCCACCGCATTGTTCGGAAGGCTCAGAAGATTCTGCACCAGCGGAGTAATCCACTTCCGATGAAGCAGCTCCTTGACCTGTTCGACGCGGAGGTTCTCAATGGTGTCTTTGGTCTGAAGCTCCAGCGCCTCCTTTCCCTTCTTGACGGCGGATTTCAGTTTCTTCTCTTCCTCATTCAACTTCGAGGCATCGGTCAGTTTCTGCAGCGTTTCCGGCTCCAAAGCACCTGCTTTAATGGCTTTCTTTACCTCGCTCCAGACAAAACCGTTCTCGCCGGAATAGTCCGCGGCCTTTTCCTCCTCGTCCAGCGACTCGAAAATCTCTTCATACTCGGAAACGATTTCGGCAAGGCGATTTTCTTTTACCGAAATGGCCTCTTTCTCCTCAGACAGTAATGCGTCTTGAACCAGTTCGAAAGGCAGAATGTGCCCCTTCCAGCCATCTTGAACCTCCTGATCCTTTCCATTCTTCTTCTTCAGCACCAGGTTCGGATCCACCTGCGTGGCCGCCGCCGGACCTTCCGTCTGAATCATCTCCAGATCGTTCTCAATTACCGTTTCCCAAGAATCATGGAGAAGCTGGTAGGCTTCGTAAGAATCCACCAGCGGGATATCTTTGAGTCGGGTAAAAATATCATCGGTGAAGTCCGACTCGGCCGTCACGGCATTTACGGTTTCCGCTTCCTCTACAAGCGTTCGATGAAGCGCATCTTCCAGTGTGCGGAAGGCGTCGCAGAACTGCTTCCGGAACAGTTGAACATCTTCATGCTCCTGCACGGCGGACTGAATATCCGAAGCCTTCACCTCACAGTATCCGGGCGATACTTCTCGGAACAATTCTTCCCGAAGATGCGGGAAGGCGCTCCAATATTTCTGAAGGGAATCCAATTCTTTTTCCGGAATTCCGCCGAACATGGACGCATAAATATCCCAGGATTCTGCCTCTTCAGAGGAATCCACGTACCGTGGAATATTCAGATTATAGTCATTCCGGCGGATTTCTTCCCGGCTGACTTTTTTTGCGAATTTCGGAACATCCCGGCGGTCGGTCACCGTATCTACGATTCGCTTGATGTCGCAGGCACGCAGCCGATTGTTTTTACCCTCCTTGATGAAGCCCTTGGATGCGTCAATAATGAGAACATCATTGTTCTCGCGCTTCTGCTTCAGCACCATGATGATGGTCGGAATGCCGGTCCCGTAGAAAATATTCGCCGGCAGCCCGATAATTGCATCGATATGATTCTGTTCAATCAGATTCCGACGGATCTCTCCTTCTTCACCGCCGCGGAAAAGAACCCCGTGGGGCAGAACGATAGTCATGATTCCGTCATCCTTTACGTGGAACAAATCGTGAAGCAGAAATGCATAATCGGCTTTACCCTTCGGCGCTAAGCCGAACCGAGCGAAGCGAACATCGTTCTCCTTCCCGGTAGGATCCCATGACTGGGAATAGGGCGGATTGGATACCACTGCGTCCACGTAAAGAGGATCGTATGTCTGTGCCGGATCGTTTTCGTCAAAATACGGCCAGTCCTCTTCCAGCGTATCTCCGCACCGAGTCACGATATTGTCCGGGAGAATTCCTCGCATCACCAGATTCATTCGAGTCAAGTTGTAGGTGTTCTGCTTCAGCTCCTGCGCATAGTATTTAATATTGTTGCGATTCTTCATGTACCGAGCGGTGCTCTTTCCGATGGTGATTAGGAGAGATCCGGAACCGCTGGTCGGGTCGTATATCTTAATTTCCTTGCGATTCTGCAGGTGGTGTGCCACAATATCCGACATCAGCAGCGACACCTCATGAGGCGTGTAGAATTCCCCCGCCTTCTTTCCGGCATTGGAAGCAAAGTTTCGAATCAAGTCTTCATAAATGAATCCCAACACATCGTAGTCCTGCTTTCCGTCCATCGGAATATCTTTGATTAGATATACCAAATCCCGAATGGCTTTGGATTGGGATGCGGAGTTATCCCCCAGCTTGGAAAGTCCCGTCTGAAGGGTGTCGAAAATTTTCTCAAAAACACGCTTATGGGTCGAATTGATGTTCCGGTTAAACGCCGACAGGGCGTCATGCACGTGTTCAATGCGGAAATCCTTCCCCATTTCCAGCCAGGTGGAGAACAGGTTTTCATAAGAAATAAAATATCCGATATTCTTCTGAACGCTAGTTACCGTTTCCTTATCCTCTTCGGTCAATTCCGGGAGGTATTCATCCGTCCAATCATTTTTCTTCAAGTATTCCACTTCCTTCTCGGAAAGGAACTTATAGAAAATAAACCCCAGAATGTAATCCTTGTATTCATTCGCCTCAATCTTCGAACGCATCTTATTGGCAGATTCCCAGATTTTTGCGGATAATTGTTGCTTATTCATAGTGCTCCTCGTTGTATCTTATACTTAAACAAAAACGCTCATTCCCGGTGTAAGCCGATTGTTTTAATTATACCATGCACCGGGAATTGGTAAAGGAAATTTCTTTACCATTACATGCTGCAAAGTGTTTACAGGAGGTCACTATGCTGAACAACATTAAGAAAACCACGTTATTTCACGAGTATTACGAAGAGTGGATTCAAGTGTACAAGGAAGGCGCCATCCGTGACGTTACCATGAAAAAATATGAATTGACGCTATCCTGGGTTCGTCGGCTGTCACCGGAATTGCAAGTTGGCGAACTGAACCGAATTACCTATCAAAAGCTGCTCAATGACTACGCCTTGCTGCATGAGCGGCAAACAACAATGGATTTTCACCATCAATTAAAAGGAGCCATTCTGGATGCGCTGGATGAAGGGCTTATCGATCGGGACCCGACTCGAAAAGCAATCATTAAAGGGAAAACCCCTCGGGTGAAAAAATGTAAATATCTGAATCAATTTGAACTGCATCAGCTCCTGGCGGACCTGAATCTGGAAGAAGGGTTGAATTGGGATTGGCTGATTCTTCTGATTGCAAAAACCGGTCTCCGCTTCTCGGAAGCGCTGGCATTGACCCCCGCCGACTTCGACTTCACGAAGCAATCCATCTCTGTCAACAAGACTTGGAATTACAAAGAAGGCGGCGGATTTCAACCCACAAAGAATCGCTCCTCCGTCCGGCGCGTCCAACTGGATTGGCAGCTGATTGTCCAATTCTCCACCTTGCTCCGAAACCTGCCGGAAGACAAGCCTATATTCATACAGGGAAAAGTGTACAATTCCACTGTCAATGATGTACTGGAACGTCACTGCCGAAAACTTCATATTCCCGTGATTTCGGTCCACGGTCTTCGTCATACCCACGCCTCCCTGCTTCTTTTTGCCGGTGTCTCTATTGCCAGTGTCGCCCAGAGGCTGGGTCATTCCAGCATGACGACGACGCAGAAGACGTATCTGCACATTATACAAGAGTTGGAAAACAAAGACATTGATCTGGTAATGCGCTCCTTGTCCAGTCTGAGTTAAGCTTTTTTTACGCTATTATAATTCCGATACCCCACAACGGCGTACACGAGAATTATGCTGTAAGGAAGGAGGGTGAGAGTTGGTGCTTTTTCCAGGAAGCAAAGCAGCAAGGTGAAGAGAACGGCAACCAAAGCCAGAATCACGATTCCAACTCGCACCCTTTTCCCGATGCGCCTGCTGCATTGGATACACCCGCCGATGCTTAGAAACAGGTAGTCCAGCAGAAAATATGCCACAAATATCTCACTCAAGTATGTCCATATGCAAGCACCGTTTTCCTTGTAAAACAAGTGCATCCCAAAAGTTAAGATACACCCGCCTATAATTGCTGCTTTGCCGATAGTATTGGCCTTTGTTTCTTTTCCTTCCACGACGGGGAACATATTAAATCTGCTTCGCATAAACCCTCCTTCTGTTTCTTATTCTCAGAACTCGTCGTTATCGGATTATAAATGATAACGGCATAGCGATTCAACATTTTCACGAAGAAAGATGTATAAATAAATTGAATAGATGGGACGCCGGAGGGCCGAGGCGGGCGGCGTGGTGCCTCCCGACGAAAGAATAAGGATTTGCGGGCTTTGAAGCACCACGTCCACGGCGCCGAAGGGCCGGATGGGCTCAGGGACGTGGTGCCTCTCAACGAAGGAATAAGGGTTTGCGGGCCTTGAAGCACCACGTCCACGACGCCGAAGGCACGGACGGGCTCAGAGACGTGGTGCCTCCCGACGAAAGAATAAGGATTTACGGGTCTTGAAGCACCACGTCCACGGCGCCGAAGGCACGGTCAGGCTCAGGGACGTGGTGCCTCCCGACGAAAGAATAAGGTTTTGCGGGCCTTGAAGCACCACGTCCACGGCACCGAAGGCACGGACGAGCTCAGGGACGTGGTGCCCCCCGACGAAAGAATAAGGATTTGCGGGCCTTGAAGCACCACGTCCACGGCGCCGAAAGCACGGATGAGCTCAGGGACGTGGTGCCTCCCGACGAAGGAATAAGGTTTTGCGGGCCTTGAAGCACCACGTCCACAGCGCCGAAGGCACGTCCCTTCTTCTCCCCACTAAAAAAAACTGCATGCGGGAGGCAATCTTGGCCGGGGGGTGCGG
>OLPF01000112.1_pt1 | contig 92600 bp, 84 predicted proteins | sample 1673121 | NCBI WGS metagenome assembly OLPF01 (sample SAMEA3136756, study PRJEB25190) | human gut metagenome
GGGACCCCCGCCCGCGGCCGTAATCTCGCAGGTTGAACTACGACCACAACCTTGCAGGCTGGCCACCCGCAGGTTGAACTACTGCCTCAACCTCGCGGGTTGCCCACTCGCAGGTCGAATTACGCCTTACGGATGCGCTCAGCGAGCCAGCTCGTCCACGCCTCCAGGCCTTCGCCCGTCGTCGCGGAAAGAGGGAAGATAGGAGCCTGCGGGTTCAGCTGGTTCACGCTTTCCTCGAAAGCCTCCTGGTTGAAGTTGAACACCGGCATCGTGTCAACCTTGTTCAAGATGACTGCCTCAGAAACCTGGAAGACGCCCGGGTATTTGAGCGGTTTGTCGTCGCCTTCCGGCACCGACAAGATCATGACCTTGGCGTTCTCGCCCAAATCGAAGTCCGTCGGGCACACGAGGTTGCCCACGTTCTCCACGATAATCAGGTCGAGGCGCTCAAGGTCGAGCACGTCGATAGCACGCTTGATCATGGCGCTTTCCAGATGGCACGCCCCACCGGTGTTGATCTGCACGGCGGCGATCCCCTGCGCCTTGATCTTCTCAGCGTCGACGCTGCTCGCGATATCGCCTTCGATGACGGCGATGTTGAACTCATCGCGCAGGGCGTCAATCGTGGCCAAGATGGTCGAGGTCTTGCCCGACCCTGGGCTCGCCAGAAGGTCAACCACGTACACGTGGTGCTCGGCGAACCGTTCGCGCAGCTCGCGCGCGATGGCGTCGTTCTTATCGAGAATAGGCTGCTTCATATCAATCTTCATGGGAATCTCCTTCCTCATCGTCGGGCAGGTCGACTTCGATCGAATCGATCTGCAGCTCCCGCCCGCACAGAAGCTCGGTTGCGAACCCATCGCATTCCGGGCAGAACATATGGAATCTATCGTGCTCGAAGACGGCGCCGCATTCGAGGCAGCGACTCTTCGGCTTGATCATGTTAATGGCAAGCTCGGCGCCCTTCGCATACGGGTCGTCCTCGGTGAGGGCCTCCCACGCGAACACGAGCGCATCCTCGATCGCCTCGGTCATCTCGCCGATCGACAGGTTAACCTTCAGAAGACGGGTCGCGCCTGAATCGCGCGCAGCTTTCTCGGCAGCCTCGATGACGCCCGTCATGATTCCCAGTTCGTGCATGAAACCCCCATCGCGAAAGGCGTCTTCCCAGACGCGCCGTCCATCCGCCTTCTATGGTAGTAGAACGCAGATATACACGTAAGGCCACCCTAGACGAGTGGCCTTAACCGAATCAACAAAGCGAAGCGAGCTAGTCCTCCGCTTCCTCCGCGGCAAGCTCGGCGTTCTGCTTCTTAATGCGCTTCGAAAGCACGATGCGCGCCAGCAGAAGCGACGCCTCGTAGAGCACGACGAGCGCAGCGAACATGAGCAGCATCGTGATAGGACTCGCGTCCGGAGTGATCATCGCGCAGAGCACCATGAGCACGACGTAGATGGTGCGCCACTGCCCACGCATCTTCTTGTAGGGAATGATGTCGAAGATAACCAGGTAGAACACGACGACCGGCAGCTCAAAGGCGAAACCGAAGCCGATTTCGAACTTGATGATGATGTCAAGGTAGGACGACGCCTGCGGAAGCACTTGCGCGCTCATGCCGTACGCCTGGTCGGTGAGCCACTGGAACGCCGGGTCCAGGATGATGAAGTAGCAGAACAGCGTGCCGAAGATGAACAGGAACACCGCAATCGCGAACGTCGGGATGAACCACTTGCGCTCCTTAGGCTTGAGCGCCGGCAGGAAGAACGCGAGAATCTGCCAGAGGATGACAGGCGAGCACGCGACGACCGATGCCCAGAAGGACAGCTTGAAACGCGTTGCGAACGCGTCGAAGGGCGTCGTGTACATGCCTTGCTGGAATCCCTCGGGGAGAAACTCCGAGATAGGCGCGAACAGGATGACCGAAAGCGTCGGCGTTGCCATATAGAACACGCAGACGGCGATGAGCAGCACGACCACGATACGGACAAGGCGCATGCGCAGCTCGCCCAGATGGTCGAAAAGGGGCATTCGGGCAGGACCGATAGGCATCGCTTACTCCCCCTTCTCTTCGCTTGCAGGCGCGTCGGCGGCAGCCGCCTTCGCTTCCTTGCTCTCAGATGCGTTGGCGTTGCCGTAGAGCTCGTCAGCGGTCGGCTTCGCGTCGGCTTTGCTCGCCTCGGCGCGAGCCGCGGTCGCAGCGACCGCATCGGCAGCCGCCTGCTTTTCGGCCTCGGCCTTCTCAGCCTCCTTGCGAGCAGCACGCTCGCGGTCGTAGCGCGCTTTGCGCTCGGAGAAGCTCTCCTGCTTCGCGTCCTTCGCGGCGTTCACTGTAGACGTTGCGGCCTTCTTCACGTTTTTCGCACCCGACTCTGCGGCGTTGCCCATCTTCTCGAGCGCGTCGAGCGGGTTCTTGAACGGGTCTTCCGCGTCGGGGTCGAAGATCTTCTCTTCCTTGATGACCTTGTTCATCTCATCTTGGGCGCTGCGGAACTTCGCGATGGCCTTGCCAAGCGTCTTCGCCATGGCGGGAAGCTTGTCGGGACCGAAGATAAGGAAACCGAACAGCAGAATGAGGAAAAGCTCAAATCCACCTATGCCAAACAAAATAAACTCCTTCGGAGGAACAAACCGGAAAGGGTTGCCACGCGTACCGAACTATTATCGGGCACAGCAGCGGTCTATGGTAGCACACCGCGCACCACGCCACGATTTCCGCACGTTCCCCTCAAACGAAAAAAGCCGGGCAGCCCTGCGGCTCGCCGCAAGACCGTCCGACTGCCACCGTTACGCCGTGAGCACGGACAGCGCGATCGTGGGAATGCCGAGCGCCAGAACTAGAATCACACACACGACCACGGTGAAGATCTTCTTCATCTTAGCCGAGCGCTCCCGTTGCGCTTGCGCGCGCGCCTCACGTTCCTTCGCCGCCTTGATGCGGTCGCTTTTCTGCTGCGCCGTCAGCTTCTGCTGCTTGTTGCCGGATTTCTTGGCCATGGGTTACAGCCTCAGCTTTCCACGGATCTCGATGACGCGGGCAATGTGCTTGGCAACCTCCACGTCGATGTGCCATTTATCCCGCTCGTAGAGCGTCTTGCCGTCGACCATCGTCATGATGACGTCGGCGGAGGTGCAGGTGTTCACCATTGCCGAGACGGGGTTTGTCGAAGGCGACTGCTGCGAGCTCGAAAGATCGACCGCAATGATGTCGGCGCGCTTGCCGATTTCAAGCGACCCGATCTCGTCGTCGAGCTTGAGCGCACGGGCGCCGCCGATGGTCGCCATCTCGAGCATCGACTCGGAATCGAGGAAGCGCCCAACGTTGACAGCGCGCTGTATAAGCATGCCAAGACGCATCTCGGAGAGCATGTCGGTCGAGTCGGTGGCAGCGGGAGAGTCGGTGCCGATGCCAACGCGCAGGCCGGCGCGCATGAACTCGTCGACGGGCGCCACGCCCATGCCGAGCTGCGCGTTGCAGCGCGGGCACACGGCGATGGCCACGTTGTACTCCTTGAGCTTCTTCACGTCTTCCTCGTTGGTGTGCACGCAGTGGACGGCAAGCACGTTGGGAGACTCGAAGGCGCCCCAGTTCAGCGCATAACGAACAGGGGAAACGCCCGTCGGGAGCCAAGGCGGAATCTCGATGAAGCCGCGACGGACCGACTCGCCGTGCACGGAGAACGACGAGGAGCCGCGCTTCACGAAGTAGTACTCCTCGCGGCTGCCGGCAAGGTGCATGGCCACGGGCAGATCGTCGCGCGTGGCGAGCTCGGAGACCCTGCCGAACACGGCGGGGTGACACATGTAGATGGGAGCGGGCGCGATACCGATCGAGATGCGGTCGGGATCCACTTCCTGGGACCAGTGCATGATGTCGTTTTCGGCGGCGCGCATGGCGTAGTCGATGCGGCGCTTGTCCATGACGCCCACCTCGCGATAGACCACGCCGCGAAGGCCGAGCTTCTGGGCCGCCGTGCAGGCAGCGCCCGTGGTGGTGATGTCGGCCACGCAGGTGATGCCGGACGCGAGCGCGTCCAAGCCGCCCAAGATGGCGGAGTCGTACCAGTCGGACACTTCCATCTTCGCGGAGAGGGCGGCAACGGAAGCGAGCCAGGTGATGTAGGGCGCGTCGTGCACGATGCCCCGCATGATCGAGTTCTCCATATGAGTGTGGAGGTCGACCAGACCGGGCATGATGGCGGCCGTTCCGTAGTCGAGCACCTCTTCGTCCGGATAGCGCAGCCTGAGCATCTCGGTTTTGCCGATGTCCCGAATTCGTCCGTCTCGAACGAGAACGGCGCCCCCGACGATGGGGTCGGAGGTGACGGGCAGAACATATTGTGCGCACAACAACATAGCTTGAGCCTCACTCGCCCTTGGTTTCATTAGTCACGATATGATAACACTGGGTTCGCACATCCCCCGAATCCACACCTTGGCAATCGGCGACGGGGAGAAGGCGGGCGATTTGGCGTATACTGAAGCGTCCCGCAGACAAGCGAAAGCGTCACATCAGGAGCACGACCACCATGAGCATCGACACCGCAACGGGCAAGGAAGCGCCCGCCGAGATATCTTCCGAACGCGTGAAGGACATCTTCTCGTCAATCGCCAAGAAATACGAGCGGTTCAACGCCGTATCGAGCTTTGGCGCCTACAAGTCATGGCTCGCAGGAATGATGAGGCAGGCCCCCATCGAGCCGACCGACAACGTGCTCGACATCGCGGGAGGCACCGGGGACGTCACCTTCACGGTGGCGCGCGCGAAGCATCCGCGCCATATCCAGTGCACCGACCTGGTAAACGAGATGCTCGACGTGGCACGAGCGCACTACGCCGACGGGGCCGCATGCGGCGTGCCCGTCGATTTCGAGGTGGTCGACGCGCAGAACATCCCCTATGCGGACGCGAGCTACGACGCCCTCACCATGGCATACGGCATCCGCAACATGCCCGACCGCCCGCGCGCGCTCTCCGAGATGCTCCGCGTGCTGAAGCCGGGCGGGCATCTGGTGTGCCTGGAGTTCTCCACGCCGCCGAACGCGGTGTGGCGCGCGCTGTACAACTTTTACCTGAAGCACCTGATCCCTTTTTGGGGCGGCCTTATCACCGGGGACAAGGCAGGGTTTGTGTACCTGTCGAAGTCCATCAAGGCGTTCCCGAACCAAGAGGGCCTCGCGAAGATGATGCGCGATGCGGGGTTCGTCGATGTCACCTGGAAGAACTACACCGGCGGCATCGCCGCGGTGCATGTGGCGAAAAAGCCCGAGTAACGACGAGGACCCCGCAGCGTGATGCGAGGCGAAACGACGAGGACCCCGCAGTTCAATGCGGGGTCCTCGTTTCGTAAGCGCTGGTGCGCGATGCCCATGCAAGCTCCGCTGAAAGCAGCGCCTTTTAGGCTGAGCGGGCTGTCCGAGCGACACCGCCCGCAGAGGACGGTGCGAACCGGACAGCTCGCGCAGCTTGACTTCTATTTGCCGCCGTCGAGATTGCTCTCGCTCCAGTGGTCGGAGAGCTTCTCAAGCAGGCTGATGAGCTCGGCCTTGTCGTCGTCGGAGAGAACCGAGAACAGCTGCTCGTTGTACTTCGTGCGCTCGCGGGAGCAGCGGCGGGCCTCCTTCTTGCCCTCCTCGGAAAGCGAGACGATTACCGAGCGACGGTCCTTCTCGCTCGGGGTGCGCTCCACAAGACCTGCGCGATCGAGGCGAGCGATCTGCTCGGAGAGCGTCGCGGCGCGGACGTTCATGACCTCCGCAAGCTCACGCTGGCTCACCGGACCGGTTTTCAACAACGCCGACAGGGTGCCGGAGCGCCCACCGGATCGGTTTCCGCGATGGACAGCGACGTGCGCACAATGATGGAACAAATCGACGAGCTGTGCATCCTTGTTCTTCGGCTTCTTACTCTGGGATGCCATGAGGTCTCCCTTCTCGTTTCGAGGCGGTGTTTTGACCTGCTCATTTAATACACTTTTTTCCCTTATGCAACAAGGTATCTAAGGTCACACTACACAGTTACCGCACAAAGTTGCGACTGGGACGAAAATGCACCAGCATCACCAGATTTTACGTGTAATCGTAAAATTATTGTTAACGCATGCTTTCTCCAAAAATCGTCCATTTTTGCACGGGATGGGGACATCGTTTTCACCACTTATCATTAGATTCCTCCCAGTATTGTCCCTTGCGCATCATCGCTCAGCTTGCGAATCTTTCGCGCCATCTATACAGGTCCCGAGAAATCGCTATGATGGGCACATGGGAAAACGAGCCTCGAAAAACGACGATTCGCGCGGAGGAAGCCCACGCGAGCAGCTATGGTCGACCACCTTCGTCTTGGTTGTCGTCTCAACGTTGTGCTGCTTCATGGCGGGCCAAGGGCTCAACTCAAGCACGTCGGTCTATGTTGCCCTCTATGGCGGAACCGCCGCGTACGCTGGCGTTTTGGCAGCCGTGTTTTCGGGAGCGGCGGCCGTCGTGCGCCTGCTCTCGGGGCCGCTGATCGACGGGCGCGGGCGCCGCATCGTGATGCTTTTCGGGTTCGCCGTGCTCATCGTCGGGACCGTCGGCCCCCTGTTCACCCACGACGTCGCGCCCTTCGTGGTGTTCCGCATCCTGCAAGGAGCCGGCTTCTCGGCAGTGACCACCGCGTCGGCGACCGCCGCAGCCGATGCGCTTCCTGCGTCGCGCATGGGGGAAGGAATCGGCTACTACGGACTTGGCCAGGCGCTTTCCATGTCGGTTGGACCCGCCCTCGCTCTCGCCCTCGTGTCGACCGACCCACCTGAGAACCTCTTTGTCGGCGTGACCGCAATCGCCGTGGTCGGGCTTTCGATGATTTTCCTCTGCCGCTACGAGAAGCACCCCGAGATGCTGCCCGAGGAAGCGGTCTACCGGCGCAGGCTCGAAGAGGGGGGAAGCGAGGCCGCACGAACGGGAGCAGCCGAGGCGGCTGAAACGACCACGTCAACCGCGCAGTCCAGGATGGAAGGGCGGCCGAAGCGCGAAAGCATCGCCTCCCGCATCTTCGAGAAACACGCCCTCCCAGGCACGCTGCCCATGATCGTGCTCTCCCCGGCGCTCGGGTTCGCGATCTTCTTCGTCGGCCTGTACGGCGCCTCGCTCGGCGTGGGGAACGCGGGGCTGTTCTACACCCTGTCAGCCGTGAGCATGATTCTCGTGCGCCTAAAATCAGGCGCCTTCATGGACCGCTTCGCGCCCATCAAGATCCTGCCCGTCGCACTGGCGTGCGGCCTCGTCGCGTTTGCCATGCTCGTCGCCTGCGGGACGGTTCTCGACGGCACACCCGTGTGCGATGCGGTGTTCAACCTGTCGGGAATCGTGTACGGCTTCTGCACCGGCATCGCGCTGCCGCTCAACCAGTCGGTGGCGGTGAAGAACACACCGCCCGAGCGATGGGGAGCCGCCAACGCGCTTTTCCAGCTTGCAATCGACGTCGGCATCGGGGGAGCCTGCGTGATCTGGGGAATCGTGAACGATTGCTTCGGGTTCCCCGTCACCATCTGCTGCGCGATGTGCTGCATCGCGGCGTCGTACTTCGTCGCGCGAGCCGTTTATCCGAAGGAATAGTAGGTCACGAACAAAGACGTCCTTGCCGGAAGACGATTTCCCTCGCCCCCTGCTTCCAGCAGCAGCACCGCGCGCCCTAGTAGGGCTCGTCGAGGTTGACGTGCGCTTTCGCGTCGAAGTCGAACGAGAAGAACTTCTTCTGCCTGAAGCGATCGAGCGCGACGAGCGCGATCATCCCCGCATTGTCACCGCATGCCGAGAGGGGCGGCAGCACCAGGCGCACACCCGCCTTCGAGCACATCTTCTCGTACGATGCGCGGAGCACGGGGTTCGCCGCAACGCCGCCGCCCACGCAAAGCGTGCGAGCGCCCGTCATCTCGAGAGCGCGCTTCGCCTTCGCCACCTGCACGTCGACCACCGCCGCCTCAAAGCTCGCACAGATATCGGGCACATTGAGCTCGCGCCCAGCCTCCCGCTCGCCGTTGATATAGGTGACAACCGCCGTCTTCAATCCCGAAAGCGAGAAGCGCAAATCACCCGAGTGCATCATCGCGCGCGGGAAGGCGATGGCACGCGGGTCGCCCTTTGCACCGTAACGCGAAATCACGGGCCCGCCGGGGTATCCCAGCCCGAGCGCCTTTGCAACCTTGTCGAACGCCTCGCCCACCGCGTCGTCGATGGTGGTGCCGAGCGTTTCGTAGTCGCCCCAGCCCTTCATGTGGACGAGCATGGTGTTGCCGCCCGACACGAGCGACACCACGGCAGGTGGGGTGAAATCGGGACACCCGATACGATTGGCGTACAGGTGGCCTTCCAGGTGGTTCACGCCGATGAGCGGCACGTCCGCCGCCCACGCCGCGCCCTTCGCGAACGCAACGCCCACAACAAGCGCGCCGACAAGCCCCGGCGCATACGTGACGGCCACCGCGGAAAGATCGCGCCAGCGAAGCGATTTCATCCCGAGGTTTTTCGCCGCGACCTCGAGGCATTCGTCGCATACGCCGCAGATGGCCTCGATGTGCTTGCGGCTTGCGATCTCGGGAACGACGCCACCGAAGCGCGCGTGGAAGTCGATCTGGCTTGCAACCACGTCCGAGGCAAGCGCCCCTTCCCCATCGACGATCGCCGCGGCGGTCTCGTCGCATGAAGACTCGATCGCCAGGATAAGCGGGCGCGATGCTCCCGCCGCGCCGACTGCGGTCGCCTGCACGTCGTGCGAGGCGTCGACTTGCAGCTCCATGCCCGCGACCAGCCGCGATGATTCCTCGGCAGGCTCTGCCGCGCCCACGAGAGCCGCCAGATCACCCTGCATGATGAGCGCATCCTCGCGGTCGGAGTAATAGCGGGGACGCGTGCCCACGGGCGCAAGACCAAGCGCCTTGTAGAGCGCCTGCGCGCCCTCGTTGCCCGCGCGGACCTCGAGCGAAACCGTCTGCGCACCGAGGTTGCGCGCGTCGGCCGCAACGTGCGCGAGCAGCTCGCGGGCGATGCCGCGGCGGCGCCACACCGGGTCCGTTCCCACTTTCAGGATCTGCACATCGCCGTCGACCACCCAGCCGCCGGCATACCCCACAAGCGTGCCCACCTCGCCTGGTTTGCCTTCGCTCGCGTACGCCGCCCACCAGGTGCGATCGCGCCGCGGGATCTCGTCGGCCACGAGCGACTCGTTCCACGCATCGCTTCCCATGATGCGCGACTCGAGCGCCGCGACGCACCCCACATGGGAAACGTCGAGCGGCTTGTACGATACTCCCTGCTCATCGGGCGGAGCCACGAGAATAGACTGCTCGTGAAGTGTGGCATGATGTGCAGGCGAGGTCTCCTCGTAAGCGGACGCCTTCCCCGCGAGCGAATGGACGAGCGACGGATGGACCACCGCCTCGGCGTCTTGGACGCCCGTGCGAAGGTTCGCATCGGGAACGCCCGGCTTCGCCTCGCCCTCGCGGGCCGCACCTTCGCGAGCCGCGCGGGCTGCACGGGCACGCTCGTTTTCTTCCGCATCGGACAAGCGCGTGTACACGGGAAGCGCAAACGCCGGGTTATGACGCACTGCGTCGAACGGGTCGCATTCCCCGCTGCGCCACGCAGCCTGAAGCGCGAGGAGAAGCCCTGCGCCCGTCGGCGTCCACGTACCCTCGGGAAGAGCCTCCCCGCATGGCGCGAACAGGTCGCGATACTTCTTCAGCGCATCCCCCGCAAGGAGAAGCTGCCGACCAGGAAGGCTCGCAACAACAAGTTCACCGGAACACGAAAGCTCCTGAGGGCGGGCGGCGTGCTCCGCGCGCAGTTCCGCAGCGCAGCGAGGACTGTTTGAGCACGGAGTATGCCGCCCGGCCTCAGGAGCGCCGGCGTCGGAAGCGCCAGGGGTCGCCGTATCGCATTCCTCAAGCTCTTCAGCGGCCAAATCCGCCTTCACGACGCGGTCGGCCTCGAGGCGATGCGCGCCCGCATCGTCGACGAGATAGCGGACGGGATAGACCTCCTTGCGCATAGCGTCGGCCACCACGGCGACCTCGCCGCGTGCGCCAAATTCCCAAACGCCCCAAGCCACCGCGTCGAGCGAGGACACGCCAACAAGCCCCACCTCGAGCGCGCTCGCAATGCCCTTTGCCGTCGCCATGGCGATACGCACGCCGGTGAACGAGCCGGGGCCGCGCCCGACGCACACGCACGCAATGTCCCCGCGCGCGATCCCTCTTTCGGCGAGTAGCGCATCGATACGGGGAATGAGCTGGGTGTTCGATTGGCGGCGCGCCTCGATTTCAGCATGTGCGACAAGCTCGATCGCGCGCGCTTCCTCGTGAAGCACGCCCACGCCGATGGCAATCACCTCGTTGGCAGTGTCGAAGGCGAGCACGTAGGCGGGTTCGTGACGGGGCGCATCGACGCCAAGCGCAGCCGATGCTGGAGATTTCGTTTCGCTCATAGTATGCAATGTTTCCGTTTCAGAGGGAGAATCGTTCGTGCGCATGATAGCGCACCGCGCGCGTCAGTTCAGCTTCGATGACGTTTTCACCAGATGAGAGCGCGAATCATTCGACCATACACACAGAAGCTGGCGCGCCCTGTCGCCGACGGAGTGAACCCGCACGACGCGAGATCCGTCGTCGCTGACGGTAATCGAAACATCGAGATAACCGTAGGGCAGCTCCTCGGGGAACTTCTCGCCCCATTCGAGGAACGCGACGCCATCACCTTCGACGAGGTCGTAATAGCCGACGTCTTCCAACTCCGAGGCATCTTCCAGGCGGTAAAGGTCGAAGTGGTAGAGCGGAACCGAGCCCGAGGAGTATTCGATCACGATGTTGAAGGTCGGGCTGACCACGTCATCGGTTATTCCCAGGCCAGCCGCGACACCTTGGACGAACTGCGTCTTCCCCGCACCCAGATCGCCCGAGAGCACCACGACATCGCCCTCATGGAGATACGGCGCGAGCGTCTGGCCGAGCTTCTTGGTCGCCTCGGTGGAAGTGGTTTTCCGCATGTATGAAAGTCCGTTTGCCATGCACCCATCATACGCCCTGCGCCAGGCGGACAGAGCAACCCGACAACAAACGCATGAAAGCGTACTTCCTTGGTGCCCTCCGCCGCGCAAGAGGCAAGCACCCCATCTGCCTGAGCCGAATCGCCTTCAATGTTCCGCCATGTTGGGCGCTGCCCCAACTCGCTCAAATGGCCGCGAACAAGGGGTTTTGCTCGCCCCGACGCCCGCCCGCGCCGCGATTCACGCTATAATCCGCTCGTCGCAGCGCGCATGGCGCAAACACCGCAGCCCATGCGTCGCAAGCGCCCCGATTTGCGCGCTGCGAGAGCTCAGGCCGCCGACGCCCGGTCGCGGCGCAGCACGAGAAAGGACCACCATGTACGAACAGCGCATAGAAACCGTTCACCACCTGCTCGGAGAGATGGGTCTCACGCAGATGATTGTGAGCGACCCGCGTTCCATCCAGTATCTCACCGGCGCTTACGTGGAACCGGGAGAGCGTTTCCTGGCGCTTACGATTGTCGAGGGGAAAGCGCCCGTCCTTTTCTTGAATCGCCTGTTCACAGCTCCGAAATCACTTCCCTGCGAAGTGTTCTCGTTCGATGATGTGGACAACCCGCTTCCTGAGGTGGCAAAGCTCCTGCACGCTGAGGAGACCTGCGGCGTCGACAAGAACCTCGCCGCCCGCTTCCTCGTACCGCTGATGGAGGCGCATGCGGCGAAGTCCTTCGCCCTGGGGTCTCCCGCCGTCGATGGCGCGCGAGCCATCAAAAGCGTCGAGGAGCAAGCTCTCATGCGCGCAGCCTCAACAACAAACGACCAGGCCATGGTACGCTTTCGAGAACTCGTACACGAAGGTTCGACCGAACGGGAAATCGCTGATGAGCTCGAGGGAATCTACCGCGAGCTGGGCGCTTCGGGACACTCTTTCGACCCGATCGTGAGCTTCGGCGCAAACGCGGCAGACCCGCACCATATGCCCGATGACACGAAGTTGAAAGTCGGCGACGTCGTGCTCTTCGACGTGGGATGCCGCCAGGACGAGTACTGCTCGGACATGACGCGCACCTTCTTCTGGAGCGAACCGACCGCCAAGCAGCACGAGGTGTACGAACTGGTGCGCCGCGCAAACGAAGCGGGCCGCGCAGCGGTGCACCCCGGCGCGCGCTTCTGCGACATCGACAAGGCGGCGCGAGATGTCATCGCCGAAGCCGGATACGGCGAGTATTTCACCCATCGCTTAGGGCATCAGATCGGCCTTGATGAGCACGAGCCGGGAGATGTCTCTTCCGTTCACGACGAGGAAGTCCAGATCGGGATGTGTTTCTCCATCGAACCGGGAATCTATCTGCCAGGCGAGTTCGGCGTGCGCATCGAGGACTTGGTGTGCGTGACCGACGACGGCTGCGAGGTACTCAACAGCTACCCCCGCGAGCTCACGGTGCTAGACCCCCGATAGCTCGACGGTGCGAAGCGAATCGCGCACGCGAGAAGCCGCCGCACGGCGGCCCTACCTCCCCGTCATCTTCTCGGCGGCATCCACCACATGTGCCATGGTGACACTCGTCGTGACGGTGCCGATACCACCGGGAACGGGAGTGATAGCGTCAACGACGGGCTCAACCTCGTCGAAGTTCACATCGCCGCACAGGGTGCCGCGCGAATCGAAGTTGATGCCCACATCGAGCACCGTCTGCCCCGCACGGAAGTATTCCTTGCCGAACGCGTGCGCGCGACCGACGGCGCAGATGACGATGTCGGCTGTCCGGCACAGCTCGGGCAGGTTCTCGGTGCGCGAATGGCAGATGGTGACGCTCGCATTGCGGCGCAGGAGCATCATCGAGACGGGCTTGCCCACCACAAGGCTTCGGCCGATAACCACAACGTGCTTTCCCACCAGGGGAATCTTGTAGAAGTCGAGAATCTCTACGCACGCCTGCGCCGTGCAGGGAGGGAAGCCGTCGCTCGAGTCGGTGAACACGGAAGCAAGCGACGCGAGCGAGATGCCGTCAATGTCCTTCTCCGGCGAAAGCATGTTGCACAGCGCCTTCTCGTCGAGAAAGCTCGGCAGGGGACGAAACATCAGGCAGCCGTGCACGGTCTTGTCGTAGTTGATGGATTGCAGCGTCGCTTGCACAGCAGCCTGAGGCGCCAGGTCGTCAAGTACGTAGGGCTTGGTGGAAAGCCCTAGGCTGGCGGCGCGCTTCTTCGCGGTGCGCTCGTAGGACAAATCGTCGGGGCGCTCCCCCATGCGCACGAGCGCAAGCGTGGGCTCGACGCCTCGCGATTTGAGCGCCTCGATGCGACTGCGCAGATCAACCACCATATGATCGACGACTGGTTTTCCTCTGAGAAGCGTTGCCATAATACACCTTAACCCTTGAGGTCCCTTACCTATGAAACCTCTTTGACCACAAAATCGAACAGCTCATCGCAGCGCTCGCGCGTCGTCGACGCGATCGCCGAAGCCTCCTCGCGAACACGGAGCGCCCTTGCGGGGTCGTCCATCGAAGCCGCGTTGATATACACGTTCAAGCTTGCGCCATCGACCGCCGCCCGGGCGAATGCAGCCGAAACCCCCGCGTCCGACCTGGCCATTCGGCTGCCATGGTGCGCCAGATAGTCGGCATGGTCGACCACGCGCGCCACCGTGCGCATGATATCAAGCGGCACCTCGGTCGCCCCGACAAGCGCTCGCTGGATCGCATCCTGCTTCGCCGCAAGCTCTTCTGGCGTGCCCTTCGGCATGCGGTACGCCGCGGCAAGGGGCTTAAACGCGCACGCATCGGCATCAACAAGCTCGATCAGGCGGGAGCGAAGCCCCTTAAGCTCCTCAAGGTGATGCACGACTTCGCCCTCGACCTCGGCATATGTCTTCTTCCCCACGGTGAGATTGCCCACCATGGACGCGAGCGCCGCGGCGAGCGCGCCGACGTACGCAGACGCCCCGCCCCCGCCGGGAGCGGGGGCCGCGGATGCAAGTTCCTCAACGAAACAGGTGTCTACCATCAAAGCCTCTTCCTCGTTTCAAGCCCTTAAACCGATAGGGCGATTAGGGTACGGTAACCCACCATTGTTTCGAGCATGCAACGACTGCCGCGAGCGCTCGCGCACCACTGCACGAGCGCAGAGCTGCCGAAACGGGTTTTCTTTAAAACAGCCCCGTGATCTTTCCGGTCTCGTCGACGTCGATCTTGAAGGCGGCAGGCGATTTGCCCAGGCCTGGCATCGTCATGATGTTGCCCGTGAGAGCCACCACGAACCCGGCGCCGGCGCTCACCTTGACGTCGCGCACCGTGATGCGGAACCCGCGCGGCGCGCCAAGCTTCTTCTGGTCGTCGCTGAAGCTGTACTGGGTCTTCGCCATGCACACGGGCATATCGCCGAAGCCGAGCTTCTCCAGTTTTGCCAGCTCCTTTGCCGCCTTGGCATCGAAATCCACCCCGTCGGCACGATAGACGCGCGTGGCGATGGCCTCGATCTTCTCGCGCAGGTTCAAATCGCCGTCATAGGCGAACTGGAACGTGTCGGCGCCGCGGCCGGCCTCGTCGCCCTCGTTGCACAGGCGCACGACCTCGTCTGCCAGCGCCAGGCCGCCTTCGCCGCCCTTCGCCCACACCTCGGAGAGCGCCACGTTCACGCCCAGCTCGCGGCACTTGTCCTCGACGAGCTTCAGTTCTGCCTCAGTGTCGGACGGGAAGCGGTTGATCGCGACCACGCAGGGCAGGTTGAACACCTGGGTGATGTTCTCCACATGCTGCAGCAGGTTGGGAAGGCCCGCCTCGAGCGCCTCGAGGTTCTCCTCATTGAGCGCGTCTTTCGCCACACCACCGTGGTTTTTGAGCGCGCGGACCGTGGCCACGACGACGACGGCGTCGGGCTTGAGGCCTGTCAGGCGGCACTTGATGTCGAGGAACTTCTCCGCGCCCAGATCGGCACCGAAGCCAGCCTCGGTGATGGCGTAGTCGCCAAGCGCCAAGGCCATCTGAGTCGCCATGATGGAGTTGCATCCGTGCGCGATGTTGGCGAAGGGGCCGCCGTGGATGAACGCGGGCGTGCCCTCGAGCGTCTGTACGAGATTCGGCTTGAGCGCGTCCTTGAGCAGCGCGGCCATAGCGCCCTCGGCGTGCAGATCGTGAGCGGTGACGGGCTGGTCGTCGAAGGTGTAGCCCACCACGATGCGGCCGAGGCGCTCCTTCAAATCGGTAATGCTGGTCGCCAAGCAGAAAATCGCCATGACTTCGGATGCCACGGTGATGTCGAAGCCGTCCTCGCGGGGCACGCCGTTGGCTTTGCCGCCCAGGCCGTCGACGATGTTGCGCAGCTGCCGGTCGTTCATGTCGACCACGCGCTTCCAGGTGATTTTGCGCACATCGATGCCGAGCTGGTTGCCGTTGTGAATGTGCGCGTCGAGCATAGCCGCAAGCAGATTGTTCGCAGCACCGATGGCATGAAAATCGCCGGTGAAGTGCAGATTGATATCCTCCATGGGAACGACTTGGGCATATCCGCCGCCCGCAGCTCCGCCCTTGATGCCGAACACGGGGCCCAAGCTCGGCTCGCGCAAGGCGACCATCACGTTCTTGCCGCGCTTCGCGAGCGCATCGGCCAGGCCGACCGTTGTGGTGGTCTTGCCCTCGCCCGCCGGCGTGGGGTTGATCGCCGTCACGAGCACGAGCTTGCCCGGCGTATGCTCGTTCTCGCGCAGAAGGTTGTAGTCGACCTTCGCCTTGTACTTGCCGTACATCTCGAGATACTTATCGTCGATACCCGCCTTCTCGGCAATCGCGTCGATGCGCTGCGGCTGAGCAGCCTGTGCGATTTCGATATCACTTTGCATGTCGACCCTTCCCTTCAGATGTTTAATTTCCCGCCTTGGTGCATTCAGCATACACAAGGCGCAGCCCGACGAGCGTCAAGTCGGGCTGGACGGCGGTGATGGTACGCGAGTGCCCGGCGATAAGGGGCGCAAGCCCGCCCGTCGCGACGACTGGGGCGTCGTATCCGAGCTCCTCGACCACACGGCGCACAAGCCCGTCGGCGCGATCGGCCTCGCCATAGACGATGCCCGCTTGCAAGGCCTCCTCGGTGTTGCGCCCGATGGCGTGATGGGGATCGATCAGATCGATCGCAGCCAGGCGTGTGGCGTGGGAGAACAGCGCCGCCGCACCCGTCTGGACACCCGGCGCGATGATGCCGCCCAAAAAGCGCCCTTGCTTATCGACCACCTCTATGTTGGTCGCCGTGCCGAAGTCGACGACAATGACAGGAGAGCCGAATAGCTCGCGCGCCGCGACGGCGTCGGCCACGCGATCCGATCCGATCTCGCGCGGGTTGGGATAGTCTGCGTCGAAAAGCGAGCCCGCCGTCTTTGCCGAGCATACAACGGTGCGAACGCCCGTCAAATCCTGCACCGCACGCGTCCAAGCTCCCGTGAGCTGGGGTACCACCGACGCGAGCGCCGCACCCGTGATGTCGCTTGCCTGGAGGTTCTCGGACTGGAGCAGCGGCAGAAGCTTCACGCGCAGCTCGTCGGCGGTATGGTCGCGGTTGGTGGCGACGCGCCACATGCGATCGAGGCTTTCCCCCTCGTAGACGCCGATTGCCGTCTGGGTGTTCCCCACATCGATGACAAGTAACATGATTTTGACAGTCTCCCTTCGCCGCACACGGTAAACGCGAATTGTCTATAGTGGTAGCTGGCATAATACTACCAGGAAAGACGCCGCAAGCACCGCCCGTGCGCGAACGGCGACGGCTGCAAACGCCCACAACAGCAACGAGGAGGAATGCCATGCCCGATGCGCCCGCACGCATTCTCGTAGTCGACGACGAACCCTCCATCACGGAATTCGTCGGGTACGCGCTACGCAAGGAAGGATTCTCGGTCGATGTGGTCGACAACGGCGAGGACGCCCTTTCCCGCGCGATGAAAAACGATTACGACCTGTTCGTTCTCGATATCATGCTGCCGGGAATCGACGGCTACGAGCTCTGCCGACGGCTTCGCGTGCACACCTCGTCCCCCGTGCTATTCCTCTCCGCGCGCGACACCGAGCTCGACAAGGTCGTTGGACTTGAAATCGGAGGGGACGACTACCTGTCCAAGCCCTTCGGCGTGCGCGAGCTGATTGCGCGCGTTCGCGCCCTCCTGCGCCGCAGCCAGGGCGAGGATTTCGCGAAGAACTCGAGCGCCATCACCGCAGGAGGCATCACCTTGAACGAGGATGCGCACACCGCAACCGGCGACGCGGGAGATATCGACTTGACCCCGCGCGAGTTCGAGCTGCTCGCGGCGCTGATGAAAAACGCGGGGAAAGTCGTTTCCCGCGAGGACCTGCTGCGCGATGCGTGGGGCTGGGAATACCTCACGGAAACGAAAACGGTCGATACGCACATCAAGCGGTTGCGTGATAAGATTTCGAGCGCCGGATACGATTCCGGCCTCGTGGAAACGGTTCGCGGCTACGGATACAGGTTCAAGAAATAAAGCAACTGCAGACATATTTCGCGCTTCTCGCAACGCTGTTCGCCATCCTCGCGGCCGTCTTCGCAATCGCGGTGTCGCATTTCGCGTTCGGACTTCGGCCCTTGGCGTTCTTCCTTTTGGTGCCAGTCGCCGTATTCACGTTCGCCTTTAGCCTGCTCATTGGGCATTTCCTCTCCGAGCCGCTCACCCGCTTGGCGGCGCGCCTTCGCGACTTCCGCACCGGCGACCCCGCGCCGACGACCATTCCCATCGATGGGCGCATCGAGGAGGTCGATCGGCTTACGGTGAGCTTGAACAGGCTTTCCGAGACTATCCGAACGCAGCAGGAAAGCCTCGCCTCGCGCGAAAGTCGCGAGAGCACGTTTGTGAGCGATGTGGCACACGAGCTGCGCACCCCGCTCACCGCGATTCGGGGGAACGCCGAGATGCTGTCGGATCCCGACCTGCCGCCCGCAATGCGCGAGAAGTTCACGGGCATCATCGTGGAGGAGAGCCGCCGCCTTTCGAACCTGGTGAACGACCTGCTTGCATTGCAGCGGCTGGAAAGCGGCAACATCGCAACCGAGTTCTCGCGCGTCGATTTGGGACAGGTGGCACGCGAAGTGGTGGATTCCCTTTCGCCGCTTTTGCGTGAAAGGGAGGCAAATTGCCAGGTCATAGGCGAAGCGCCTGACGTGCTCGGCAACCGCGACCGGTTAAAACAGGTCGTGTTCAACTTGGTGGAGAATGCGAGCCGCTTCATCGAGCCAGGCGGGCATATCACCGTCGAGCTCATGGGAGCACGGGGAAATTCCGTCCTCTCCGTGCGCGACGACGGCTGCGGCTTGGGCGATGCCGACCCGAAGCTTCTGTTCGATCGGTTCTATCGAGGCGACCCGTCACGCAACCGCGGCACGGGAGGCACAGGACTCGGGCTTGCCATCGTGAAGTCCGTCGTCGATGCGCACGACGGCACGGTCGAGGCGTTTAACCTGCCCGACGGAGGCGCCTGCTTCCTCGTGGCCATCCCCTCGATTGCGTAAGAGCGCAGCGCAAGTTGACTGCGCTTCGGGCCACGCCCTCGAACCTAGCCCGCAAAACAGCTGAGCCTCGGCTTGCTTACACCTCGTAGAGCACAGCGCCGCTGGTAAGCCCGCCGCCGAAGGCCACGAGAATCACCTTGTCGCCCTTTTGGATGCGCCCCGATTCGTACGCGTCGGAAAGCGCCATCGGCACACAGGCGGAAGAAGCGTTTCCGCGCTCGCCAATGGAAACCTGGAATCGGTCGAGCGAAAGCCCGCAACGCTTGGCAGCGTATTTGATGATGCGCTCGTTTGCCTGGTGAGGCACGATAAGCTTCACGTCGTCGATGTCCACGTCGGCGCGCTTGCACACCTCGTCGATGGCGTTGCCCATCGCATTGGCCGCGAATTTGAAGATGGTCTGCCCGTGCATGAAAAGGGACTGGCGCGGACGGCCAGCGGCGACGGCCTCAGTCACGCCAAGTTCCTCGTCGATGCGCGCGTTGCCCGGGTCGCCCGCAACGGCAGCTTCCTTCGAAACGCCGTTCACATCGAAAGGCTGAGGCGAGTCGAACGCGGAGGGGCAGGTAAGCGCATTGGTGTCGTCATCGTCGTTCTTCATGTAGGTGGCGAGCACGCCCGCGCGGCCCTCGTCCCATTCGACCACGGCAGCCCCGCCGCCATCGCCGAAGAGCACGCAGGTCGTGCGATCCTCCCAGTTGGTGATGCGCGTCAGGCGCTCGGAACCGATCACAAGCGCACGGCGAACCTTGTCGCGACGGCCAGCGCCCGCGACGGCCAGCGCACTGGAAGCCATCATGGATTCCGCAACGCTCATCGCATAGATAAAGCCCGAACACGCCGCGTTCACATCGAAAGCGACGGCGTTCACCAGGCCCAGGCGACGGCGGACGAGCGCCGCGCACGAGGGCACGAGCACATCGGGCGTGCACGTGGAATACACCACAAGGTCGATGGACTCAGGGTCGATAGGAGCCTCGCAATAGCCGCCCTCGACAAGGCCCATCGCCTGACGCGCGGCGCCTTCGGCCATATCGACGTTCGTTTCCCCAACGGCGATGCGGCGGGACTTGATGCCCGTGCGCGTGGTGATCCATTCGTCGCTCGTGTCGACAAGCTGGGTAAGGTCGTCGTTCGCGACGGCAAGCGCGGGAAGAGATTTCCCGCAACCGATGATTGCGCAGCCCACTAGTCACTCCCTCATAGAAAGCGCAGGCGAAAATCGCCTGCGCATGATGGTTGCTTGTTTCCAAGCGATTATAGCACGCACCCCAAATGTGCGCGAAATGGGTATTTAGCGAACCGCAGCCTTCACGGCGCGAGCGCACGCGACGGCGGCAAGAATCTTCAGCACGTCGACCACCACGAAAGGCGCCACACCGGCAAGGAACGCGGCCTCGGGCGAGATCCCCATGACGAGCATCAGCTGCAGCCAGCCGCAGAAGTATGCGATCGCGGTGAATACAAGGCCCGCGACGATTTCGGCAGCGGCGTTCTTCAGGAACGCAACGAGACCGCGCTGACCGGAGGCGCCGGCCTTGTCGGCGGTACCCATGTGACGACGCAGCACGTAGAGCAGCCCCACCGCAGCGGCGACGCCGAAGATATAGCCCCACAGAAAGCCGCCGGTCGGACCCATGAGCTTGGCGATTCCGCCGCTCATGCCGGAGAAAACCGGCAGACCGATGGCGCCGAGCGCGAGGTACAGCACGATGGCGGCGATGCACTCCTTCGGGGAGAGCATCACGATGGCGAAGGTGATGGCGAACATCTGCAGCGTGAAAGGTACCGGTCCGAGCGGCACGGTAACCCAGGCGGACACTGCCATGATGGCAACAGCCAAGCCGACGAATGCGATCGAGCGGGTGCGCGACGCCGAGGCGGCGCCTTTTTTGACTTGCTCCACTTTCTGTACCTCTTTCGGGTCAGACGACAATAACGTTGAAACTCTAGCAGTTGACTTCGAATTCCATCGTTTGAACGCGAAATTCCATAAGAAAGTTAGCTTGCGCGCGCAAGCCGTGGCGCGACTCCCCCGCAGTTTGCGCGTACCCCGCGCCCCTCAGGGCCTCGCAGTTCCCACGACAGCAAGCGACATACAGCACCCAAGCACGCGCAACAACTTAGTACTTCGAGATGATTTTCCCGCTCTCGACGTCCTTCAAGCGACGCATCTCGATTGCAATGAAGATGCCAACCGTGAAGATGGCGAGGAAGTCCGCCACCGGCGTCGCGATATAGAGGGCGTCCAAGCCCGTGAACTGCGAAAACCAACCAGGAAGCACTTCAGGCAGCCAGAACATGAGCGGCAAGAGGAACAGCACCTGGCGCGTGAGCGAGAGGATCGTCGACTTCATCGGCTGGCCGGTCGCCTGGAAGTAGTTCGAGCCCACGATCTGGAAGCCCACGAAAGGAAGCATGAGCAGCTGAACCTTCAGCGCGAAGATGGTGAACTCGGCGAGCGACGCGTTCGTGATTCCGAACAGGCCCACGATCTGGTTCGGGAACAGGTGCACGAGCGCCCACATGATGACGGCAAGCGAGGTGGCGAACGCCACGCCCAGCCAGAGCGTCTTGCGCACGCGAGCGATGTTCTTCGCGCCGTAGTTGAAGCCGAGCAGCGGCTGGATAGCAATCGAGACGCCGACGAGCGGCATCACCGTGAACATGGCGATGCGCTGCACGACGCCAATGGAGGCGAGCGCGCCCTCGGCGCCGATAGCGCTCGCACTGCCGTACTTTACCAGTAGGAAGTTCACAGCGAAGTTCACGACCGCGGCACCTACCTGCACGGCAAAACTCGCAAGGCCGAGGGAGAGGATGGCGCGGATGATCTTCGCGTGGGGACGCATGCAGTGCAGATGAAGCTTGAGCGGTGCGCCCTTCGTGAAGATGAAGAACCACAACACCGAGACGCACGATGCAGCTTGGCCGATCAGCGTAGCGTAGGCAGAGCCCGCAACGCCCCAGCCAAGCTTCAGAACAAAGATATAGTTGAAGATGGTGCACACCACCGCGCCGATAACCATGGTCAGAAGCGCGCGGTTGGGGGCGCCCGCCGTGCGGATGAAGTTGTTCACGCCCATGCCGATCATCTGCAACACGAAACCGAAGCTCAGGATCTGGATGAACGTCGCAGCGTACGGACGCACCTCGTCGGTCGCGCTCGAGAAGGTGAGGAACGCGTCGAGTAGCGGTGGGTATGCCGCGATGGCGGCGATGATGATCCAGAGGATAACGCCAAGCGTCACGGTGTTGCCGAGGCTGATTTCCGCATCCGCTTTGCGGCCTTCGCCCAAACGCAGCGCCGCAAGCGCGTTGCCGCCATTGCCGACGAGCATTGCAAGCGCCATGAACACGATCATGAGCGGACCCGCGACCGTTGCCGCCGACAGGCCGATTTCCCCCATCGCCTGCCCGAGGAAGATGGAGTCGATCAGGTTGTACGCCGCATTCACCAGCATGCCCAGGATAGCGGGAATAGCGAACTCGGTGATGAGCCGCGGAAGGGACGCCGTGCCCATGCGGGTAACACGATCGTTGCCCTGCGGCTTACGCGCAGGGGCTCCTTTAGGAGAAGAGGAGGTGCCCGCCGAGACTTCGGGGGTCGATTTCAAGGATTGGCCACGTTGTTCTTCTTGTGCCGTCATATGCATACCTCATGCTTCAATCGTCTCATTTGCCATTTTTCGGAAACATATGATTGTATGCATATCGGCGCACAAGAAGGAACAGTTTATCACGCCCACCGCGCGAAAGCGACGGCAAGCGGAAGGCGAAATGGGAAGGCTGAGAACCCGAAGCGGGCCGCTCATGCTGAGGCGTGCGCCGAGGGCCACGCATGCTGAGGATTGCATCGCCGGCCACGCATGCTGCGACGTGCGCCGCGACCACGCCCAACACGGCGTGCACCGTGGCTCTCGAGCTCGCTAAAGCAGATGCACCTCGCCCGAAGCGACGGCTTTTGTCTCACCGTCTTCCAGTCGGAGGAGCAGCCGCCCGGACGCATCGACTCCGCGCACCGTACCCTCGCAAACGACTTCTCCCAGCTGATTGGCCATACGAACGAAACGTCCCTCGAGCATCGAATGCTCGGCGAACTCACCCGAAAGCGCCGCGAACCCACCGTCGCACCAACGGCGATACAGGGGCTCAAACTCATGGAGAACCGCATCGCCCACGGCGTTGATCGCGGCTTCGCGCTCGCAGGTGAACCCGAAGCCAAGGTCGGCCAGATAAGCCGGCGCGTTCTTTCCGCCAACCTCCATCGCGTCCTCGGGCGGCTCGACGTTCACGCCGATCCCCACGCATATCCCACCCGCATGGACCTCCGAGGAGATGCCGGCAAGCTTGGAGTAGAGATTCTTAATGCTTGGGGCGTTTGTCTGCGGAAACGTCCCACCAACCAGCACGACGTCGTTCGGCCACTTGATGCAGATGCGGCGCGCCTGGTCGTCCACAACAAGGCTCGCCAGCGCGCGGCGCACCGCGATCGCGACGACGAGCGCCAACGTGGGAAGCTCGCGCATCTCGACCTCGGGGCGCAAAAGAATCGACTCGTACATGCCGCCACGGGGGCTCTTCCATGCACGGCCCTGTCGCCCATAGCCGCCAGTTTGACGATATGCCCTGATAGCAAGCCCTTCCGGTTCGCCATCCTCGATCGCACGTTTAATCACCTCGTTGGTGGAGTCCACTGATTCGAGCACCTGCAAGCGAAACACTGCACCGCTTCCTTTCCCGCGTCATCTTCCTCACGCATTATGCCCGAAAACGACGGGCTGCGCAGCTTGCTCGCGTATAATGGCAGCCATGGAAAACCACAGCGAAATACTCTACGAGCTTTTGAACATGGGCGAGGCCATGCTGCTTGCTGGCGCCGAAGTGAGCCGCGTGGAAAGCACGCTTTCCAGCGTTGGACGAGCCTACGGGGCATGCGCCATGAACGTGTTCGCCATCACGGCGACGCTCGTGGTCACGATGGACTTTCCCGACGGCGAGCGGCTCACACAAACGCGGCGCATCATCGCGCCGGGACCGACGGACTACCGCGTCGTCGCCGCCTTCCACAAGCTTGGAAAACAATGTTGCAAGAAAACCCCGAGCGTCGATGAGCTCGCCAGGGCCATAAAGCGCTGCATCGACCAACCCCCCGATCGCATGACGTTCTACCTGGGAAGCATCTTTGCCGCAGCAGGCTTCACCGTATTCTTCGGCGGCACGGCGGTCGACGCCATCTTCGCCGCGGTGTTCGCCGTGCTCATCTGCCTCTTGCAGGAGAAGTTCGCGCCGCGCTGTCCCAACATGCTCATGTTCAACCTGCTGTGCTCGTTTCTCGCCGGCGTGGGAACGTGCGCAACCGTTGCGTTCGTCGAGGCCATTGCGGCGGGAATTCTCGGCGCGGATATCAGCAGCACGAACGCGCTTCAGGGCGCCAACCCGCTCATCCACCTGGACAAGATCCTCATCGGCGAGGTCATGCTGCTCATCCCCGGCATCTTCATGACGAACGCCATCCGCGACATGCTCGTCGGCGACACCGTGGCCGGTACCATGCGCTTCGTGGAGACGATGCTGTGGGCGGTGGCGCTGGCGGGCGGGTTCATGACCGCAATATTCCTGTTCGATGCAAGTCACAACGTCGGCCCCGGGTTCGAGCTCAACTGGATGGGTGTTACCGCCCAGCTCATAGCGGCGTTCTTCGGCGCAGCGGGTTTCGCGATGATCTTTCACCTGCCCCGCAAGTACCTCGCTGCCGCATCGATCGGCGGCATCCTCAGCTGGGCGATCTATCTGGCCGTCGGATGCGCGTCGAACAGCGTGTTCTTCCCCGCACTCGTCGCGAGCGCCTTTTCCGCGCTCTATTCCGAAGCCCTCGCACAGTGGCGCGGCATTCCCTCGCTGCTGTTCGTGATTCCCTCCGTCATCCCGCTCATCCCCGGCGCCCCGCTGTACTACACGATGAGCTTTGCCGTAGCGGCTGATTGGACGCAAGTAGCAGCCTACGCGATGAGGACGGGCCAATTTGCCCTGGGAATCGCCGTCGGCATGTGCGTGACTTGGCTGTTCGCAAGCCTCCTGAAGCCGCGAACGCGGTAGCGCCCGTCAGCGGATAGATCTCGTTCGTGATAGCGCCGGTCTCGGCTGGCGAGATGACCTATTCGTTTTCCGCAAAGCCCAGCACATTTTCGTAGAATGCAACCGGGAAGCTGTCATCGGGCATAACACCTGCGGCGACGTTACGGTGCATCGCCCGCACAAGGGCATCGCGCCTTTTGCTCACGCCCCCGCGCCCGCGAGAAGCAAAACCCCACCATCAGAGTGTGAACCGCCTCCCATTTCTTGGACACTGAACTGCCCGGGGCAAAATCTATGATGCAGGTGAGAAATCGATTCCCTAGCTTATCGTTGTCGTGGCGACGATCTTCTCGTAGACGTCCTTGTTCGCATCGTATTCTGTCGCGGGAAGCACGACGGACACGTACCCGGCAATCGCGCCATCCTTCGCAAGGTAGTACGTCACCGTCGTCGTTTTGCCGCTCGTAGTCTTCGCACAGAGCGCATCGGCCCCGTTCACCGTGGTCCTCTCGGGGGTCGCCCGCTCCACGTTTTTCAGAGATTCGTACATCTCCGGCTGCGTTTCCTTCATCTTCTCGAGGCGCTCGGGCGCGGCTTCAATCCAATCCTTAAGCCCATCAAAGCCGACGCTCCCTGAGTCGTCGGCACTCACAACGGTGATTATGACCGAACCGCTCTTGTTAAGGAGAAGCGCCGAGGCGGTGTCGGACACGCCGTCGGGGAAGTCGCCCGCATACTGCCCGGCGTCGTACTTCTTGGAAACCTCGAACTCGTTGGGATATTCCATCGATAGCTTGTCGACCGTAACGGTGTTGGGGTAATCCTCGCTTTTGACGAGACCGCTCCCCGATTCGCTCGCCTCCTGCTGCGAGCACCCGGCAAGCCCGCATATACACGCAAGAACAAATGCCGCCGCCAGAGCAAATACTTTGGCTACCCTAAATCTTGCCCTCAAGCACTTCATAGTGCACTCCTTTCAAAGCATGATAGACGCGTCATTCGTCACCCCAATCAGCTCGGTCAGCCTAGCCTCTCCCGAAAGAAGGCAATGATAAGCTCGACCATCTCAGGAGGGCAGCCAGCCTTGCAGACGAGAAAAAACGGAATGGCAAACGAATCCCCGTCCCGAAGATCGATTTCGCAGATACCCGCTACATCCTTGGGTATCGATCCGCCTTTTCGAATAAACACCACGCCCCCGTTTCCCAGAAAAGAGAGAAAACCATTAAGCGTAGGCTCCACGAACTGAAAGCGAGGCACTAAACCCCTTGCCCGAAATTGCGATTCAATGTAAGGACGAACGAATCTGATATCGCGAGGACAGGCAATCGGACGATCGACAATTTCAGCTAGAGAAACCGCACCGCCCATCCCCAATGGCCATCCCTTATCGACGATTACACTTGCAAGGCTTTTATGAACCGGGAAACACAAAAGCCCCACTTCATCGACCGGTCCGGGCAATATGGCAGCATCAGCTATATCTTGACGAATCGCGGAAAGGCATGAATCGCTCGACGCCCGATAAAGATTGACATTTAAGCCAGATTCATCGCGCAATGGGGCGAAATCTTGCTCTGTGAGGATGAGTCCTCGAAACGACGAATCCGATATCGCCAAGCGAAAACTGCAGTTCTCGGAAGACTCTGCAAAAAAAGTTGCTGGGAATCTTCTTAGTTGCTCGAACTCGAGCAGAACATGTCGTGCCTTTTTCTCGAACTCCCTAGCAAAAGGCGTTGCCTCAACGCTTCTTCCCGTTCGCTCGAACAGCTTGACTCCCAATTCCCTTTCAAGATCAGACACGGCCTTTGAGAGCGCTTGCGGCGAGGTATGTCTCGCTTTTGCCGCAAGCGCAAAACTGCTGAAGCGAATCGCCTCGACCACATGCTCAAGTTGACCGATATTCACTGAGAGCTCCCTTCCTCTCATGTACGAATACCAACAATCATACAGCATGACCAGAATGGCGAATAATCAGAATCTCACGAACGAATACTCACCTACAACAGCACCTTCGACGGAATAAACTGGGACGAAGACTTTCATGTTCTCCTTAGCAAGGTTCAATATCTCCTCAAACGCTGCATCTGAAATTGTAAGGCTATTGGTGAACCCCGAATTTGACAGTGAGTTTAGACGTGCTTCGGCGACCTCGCCCTCGTCCAACGCCTCAGCCAACAATGCGCTGGCGTCACGCTCCATCTTCGATTTAGCGCTTTCCGTTCCGCCTTCATAACGAACATCGATAATGCACTGATAAGCCGCCGCGTCACTCAGCGCATCAATGCCGAAATGTTCGGCAAAGGCTGTTCTGAGTGCTTTTGCCTCATCGCGCGCATTTTGCTCGGCGGCTTTGATCTGTCCATCCGGCGTTTTCGCTCCGTTAAAAACTGCCGCCTCGATATCATCAATCGCCATGTACCCGACAGTTCCATTCGTTGCTTCAACCCGTCCCATATCGGGCATAACTGTCTGCCCGTTCTCATCCGTATACGGAACGCCATACACCAAGCCATTTTCTCCAACGAAATTATGCATACCCGGAGTCCACTCTTCGCCTTCATCGTTCAGAGAAATCGTTCCTGCGTCTTCAAGCGTTAGAAGAAAGATATTATCGGAAGTGACTTCATTCATGGTTAAGTCAGCGGACCGAACCTTTCCGTAACCCCACGCCGCAGCTCCTTCACCATGGCCAATGTCCCATTCGAGACTTGAGCGAATATAAGTGTGTTGAGGCGTATTTGCCCAGCTTGTCATCGCCTCGCCCCAATGCATTACTTCGGTTCCCCATACGGTACCCGTAGTTCCTCCCGCCTGGGAGATCATGGCTCCTTCTCCAACGACACGTTCATAATTGGAAACATTCATCCACGAGTAGCAATTTGCCAGATAATACCCCATCTGGTTGTACGCTCCCTTGTTATAAGAGCGATAAGTCGGATTTATATACCAATAGCGATAGCTTGACTCTTTTTGGTAGTTATAGGCAAAAGCCGTTCCAACCATGCTAAACGCAAGTGCAATCGAACATGCAGAGCATAGAAGCACCTTTTTGATACTCTTCTTTTTCATGCCAATCCTTTCGGTCGTTTTCAATAAATGAAAGCGAGAAACCTCTCACCTCCCTCCCTATAAAAAACGGTTTTGATTGGCCTTAATGTAATCGCCGAATTAGATACTGAGCCCCTTCTCGTAATTGCCCTGAGCACAAATAATCATTGGCAATCTATCCAAATGCATCGAGAAGGACTCGTCGGAAATCCCTCGGAAATATAAAACCCCGCCTCTACGATTGAACTGCCTCCTATTTCTGCAGTTTTGCAAAGGACCCCGTTTCCTGAACGGCAAAAGAAGTGAATCAAGCGACCCGGCTGAGCCTGTACTCGACTGGGCTGCTTCCGTCCAGGCGCCTCTTGATGCGCACGTTGTTGTACCAGTCGATATACTTCTCCAAATCCCTCTCGAAGATATCGGGGTCGTCTCCCTCCCAATCGTAGTAAAGCTCGGTCTTGACCATCGAGAAGAAGTTCTCAGCCTTCGCATTGTCGAGGCAGTTTCCCTTGCGAGACATGGACTGGACAATCCCCATCCGCTCAAGCGCGAGTCTGCAGGCGGGCATCTGGTACTGCCAGCCCATGTCCGAATGCAGCAACGGGGCGCCTTCGCCATCGAGCCTGCCCTCGAGGCCCGCCAACATCTCGAGGACCATCTTCATGTTCGGGGACCTGGATATCGAGTAGGCGACGACCTCGTCGTTGTAAAGGTCAACCACGGGCGAAAGGTAGAGCTTCGTGCCGCCCACCTTGAACTCGGTGACATCGGTCACCAGCTTGGTCATCGGGTCCTCCGTCTTGAAGTCGCAGGCCAGCAGGTTCGGGGAGGACTTGCCGACCTGGCCCATGTAGGATCGGTACTTCCTGCGTCTGCGGGTCTGGCATAGCAGCCCCTCCTCGCGCATGACCTTGAGCACCGTCTTGTCGGCGATACGGATGCCGGCCGCTTTGCGCAACGCGGTGGCAACGCGTCGGTATCCATATCTGAGCTGAGATTTCTCGCATATCTCCACTATGACCGGCCGCTCGGTCGCCTGCCTGTCGGAGGGAGGGTTCGCCTCGTGGTAGTAGTAGGTGGAACGCGACATCCCCATGAGCTTCAGGAGCGTGGAGAGTGGGTATTCCCGCCTCAGCGACTTCACTATCTCGTGCTTCCGCCTGTTGCCGAGAGGTCCGTCGCCGAGGCGGCCATTCGTTTTAAGATCTCCACCTCCATCTCGAGGCGGGCGCACCGCTGCTCGAGGGTCTCCTCGCTCGCGGGCTCCTTCCTCCTTCGCCCCGATGGATGGACGACGAGGGCGTCCTCGCCTCCCTCTCGGTACCGCTTCACCCAGTCTCGTATCTGCGCGCTGTTGCGCACGCCATGCTCGAGGGCGAGGGCTTTGTAGTCGCCCTCGCCACGGAGATAGGCTCCTACGACACGAAGCTTGAACTCCTGGGGGTAGCGGTTGTTCTTCCTCGGCCTGTCTATAGCCTCGACGCCGCCTTGGTCGATCCTCTCCCTCCAAAGCTTCACGGTTGACTTCGTAAGACCAAACTCGTGTTGCAGCATGGTGATGGTCGCGCCATCGGCGTACCTGTCCGCAAAGCGCTGCTTAAACTCAGCGGAGTAATCCTTGCTCAGCAAATCAACCCCCTAACGCAGAAGACCCCTATAGGAGAAGCAGAATATTGTCTGTCCAACTATAGGGGTTCACTGCAGTTTTGGGGCGCAGTTCAGATTGCAGAAGCGGGGCAAAAATGAATTTGGATAGTTTTTACAGCTTCACGGCGTGGCCGACGCGTTGGTCTTCGGGAACGCTCGCGACGGGCGTGCCATCGGCGAGAACGTGGCTAGGGGAAATCTCGAGCAGGGGTTTCACCACGAAGTCGCGCTCGCAGATGCGCGGGTGCGGCAGCGTGAGCACGTCGTTGTCCACCACGTAGAGCTGGTAGTCCAAGATGTCGACATCGCACGTGCGCGGGCCGTTCTCGATTTCGCGCACGCGGCCTAGGCTGTTCTCAATCGCATGCAGGTATTCCAGAAGCTCCTTCGGCGCCACGCCCGTGCGCATGAGTACAACGGCGTTCACGAACGGCTCCTGATCGAGATAATACGCAGGCTCGCTTTCGTAGTAGCTCGACACGTCGACAATCTGCGAGTCGGGAATCATGCACAGCTGGCCGATTGCGTGCTCGATCTGGGCAATCTTGCCCTCGCGCTCCTCACCAGGCTCCGCCACGAGCGCCACGTTGCAACCCAGGCCCAGGTAGCAATACGGGCGCAAATCCTTCAGCGCCTTCACGGTTTCCTCCACGTTATGGGCGCGCACCACACCTGCGCCCAGCTCGCACGCCATGAGCGCCTCGGCCGCCGACGCGCGATCGCGATCGTGAGGGTCCTCGATTCCGTAGGCCTTGCCGATGTAGCTCTTGCGCGAGACCGCGACCATCGAAGGGTAGCCCAGACGCGCGATCTTGTGGAAGTTGCGCATGAGCTCCATCGTCTGCGAGGCGGTCTTGCCGAACCCAGGGCCCGGGTCGAGGCAGATGCGGTCGTGCGCAACACCCGCCGCCTCCAGTTCTGCCGCACGTTTTGCCAGGTAATCGCGCACTTCAACGACGACATCATCATAGACGGGATCGTCTTGCATGGTGCGCGGCTCGCCCTTCATGTGCATGACGACGAGGCCCGCATCGCAAGAACGCGCGACCTCAACCATCGCTGGGTCGCGAAAACCCGACACATCGTTGATGATGGCGGCGCCCGCCTCCACACAGGCGCGCGCGACCTCGGCGTGGCGCGTGTCGATGCTCACGCAGATGCCTGCCTGGGCGAGCTCGCGGACAACCTCGACCGTGCGCGAGAGTTCTTCTGCGACCGACACCTCGGCGGAGCCGGGACGCGTAGACTCGCCACCCACGTCGATGACCTTCGCACCCTGCTCAATCATGCTCTTCGCGTGCGCAATCGCAGTGTCGTGCGTGTTGTGCTCTCCCCCGTCGGAGAACGAATCGGGCGTGACATTCAAGATGCCCATCACAATGGGCATCTTGACGTCGAAGCTATACGAGGCACATTGCCAATTCACGTATGCGCTCCTTAGTGTTTGCTATCCTTGTCGTCTTTGCCACTGTCGGTATGGTCACCATGAGCGATGTCGCGGAAACCAGCCTCAAGGTCGTTCAAGATCCCATGGGGCGTGAACGCGTCGGTATGCTTCGCCTCCACGTTGGTCGGTGCACCGTCGGGACCGTCCACATCGCTGCCGCCCATCGCGTCAGCATTCCAATTCGGGTCGGCAAGCTTGGCGTCACGCGCGCGGGCCTCGGCCTCTTCGCGATCCTTCTTCGCGATGACCTCATCCTCGTGCTCGAGATACTCGCTCCAGCGGTTGTCGAGAAGCGCCTGGCATGCGGCACCATCGACCGTCTCGCGCTCGAGAAGGACACTCGCCATGAGGTCCATCTGATCACGATGCGAGCTCAGGATCTCGTAGGCGCGGTCGTGCGCCCCCTTCATGATGCGTGCAACCTCGTCGTCGATGCGGCGCGCCGTCTCCTCGGAGTAATCCTGCGTGTTGCCGTAGTCGCGACCGAGGAATACCTCGTGGTTGGGCTGGCCAAACACCTGCGTGCCGAGCGCTGCAGACATACCGTACTGCGTCACCATCGCGCGCGCCATCTTCGTCGCACGCTCGAGGTCGTTGCTCGCGCCCGTGGTTACGTCGTCGCAGAAGATTTCCTCCGCCACACGGCCGCCCATGAAGACCGCCAGCTCGTCGAGCATCTCGCCCACGGTGTTCAGCACCTTGTCCTCCTTAGGGATGGACAGGGTGTAGCCGAGCGCGCGACCACGAGAGATGATCGAAATCTTGTGCACCGGGTCGGCATGCGGAAGCAGGTGACCCACGAGGGCATGGCCGCTCTCGTGGTAGGCGATGGTGTGCTTGGTGACCTCGTCCATCACGCGGCCCTTGCGCTCGGGGCCGGCGATAACGCGCTCCATCGACTCGTTCACTTCGCGCATCGTGATGATCTTCTTGCCGCGGCGCGCGGTCAGAAGCGCGCTCTCGTTCATGAGGTTCATCAGGTCAGCACCCGTAAAACCAGGCGTGAGCTGGGCAATTCTCTTCAGGTCGACGTCGGAGCCGATCGGCTTGTCCTTCGCGTGGACCTGCAGGATGCGCTCGCGGCCGCGCACGTCGGGGGCGTCTACCACGATCTGGCGGTCGAAGCGGCCGGGACGCAGAAGCGCCGGGTCCAAAATGTCGGCGCGGTTGGTCGCCGCGATCAGGATGACGGACTCGTTTGACTCGAAGCCGTCCATCTCGACGAGCAGCTGGTTGAGTGTCTGCTCGCGCTCGTCATGGCCGCCGCCCAAGCCGGCGCCGCGCTGGCGACCGACGGCGTCGATCTCGTCGATGAAGATAATGGAAGGCGCCGCGTCCTTCGCCTGCTGGAACAAGTCGCGCACGCGGGAGGCGCCCACGCCGACGAACATCTCGACGAAGTCGGAGCCGGAAATGCTGAAGAAGGGCACGCCGGCTTCGCCCGCAACGGCACGCGCGAGCAGCGTCTTGCCCGTGCCCGGAGGGCCGACGAGCAGGCAACCGCGCGGCACCTTCGCGCCCATGGACTGGTACTTCGCGGGGTTCGACAGGAAGTCCTTGATTTCCTGCATCTCCTCGACGGCCTCATCGACGCCGGCGACGTCGGAGAACTTCACATCGGGGCGCTCCTCGGCGTTCTTCTTCGTCTTCGCCTTGCCAAAGCTCATCTGCGAGTTGTTCGCCTTCTGCATCTGGTTGAAGAAGAAGAACAGAAGCGCGCCGATAAGCAAGATGGGAAGCAGGGTGCTCAGAATGCTAAGCCACTCAGAAGGCAGTGTGACCTGGTAAGACACTTCCGGATGGTCCTTCAAGAGCGCAGCGAGCGCGTCTTGCCCCACAAACGTCGAGGTGTAGCCGCGCTCGGAACCGAGTACGGACGACTCGATGGAAGTCGTGCCCACGCCTGCGGGAACGCCACCTGCAGGGGTCTTCTTCGTGGCCATGCGGGCGTTCATCGCGTCGAAAGCCTTATTGAACGCGTCGGCCGCGTTCGAGCCTGCGGTGACGGCCGGGTAATACGTGCCCGTGACCTTGTAATCGCCTGCGGAGTACACGACCTTCGTCACGCGATCCTGCTCGACCGCCTGGGTGAACTCCGAGGTGATGAGGGAGTCGGTGGGCGTCGAGCTCGCGTTCGTCATGACCATGAACTGCTGCCCGACGAAAAACGCCACGACGAGGAACAGTATGACCGAGATGATGGTCACCCGAGGATTCGGTTGCTGAGGAGACGATGGTTTCTTCTGTTGCGTCATGGAGAGTGAGCCTTTTCTGTTGCGTTTATCGCGAAACGGCGCCTTTTGCGGCGCCGCCTCGATGCTATTCGTAAACTTCCGGTTTAAGCACGCCGATGTAGGGTAGGTTGCGGTATCGCTCCGCGTAATCGAGGCCGTAGCCCACGATGAACTGGTCGGGGCACTCGAAGCCGACGTACGCGCAATCGACGTCCGCCTGCACCTTCGTCTTCTTGCGAAGGAGCGTGGCCACAGTAAGCGACGCAGGGTTGCGCGAGGCCAGGTTCTTCAGCAGATACGTCAGCGTGAGGCCGGAGTCGAGGATGTCCTCGGCGATGACCACGTGACGCCCCTCGATATGCGAGGAGAGGTCCTTCAGAATGCGCACGACGCCCGAGCTCTTCACGCCGTTGCCGTAAGAGGAGATGGCCATGTAGTCCATCTCGCAGGGAATCTTGATCTCGCGAGCGAGGTCGGCCATGAAGATAGCCGCACCGCGCAGCACCGAGATGAGAATGATTCCGTCGTCGCCGGCTTTTTCCCTGAAGTCTTCCGTGATGGCAGCGCCAATTTCGGCGACACGGTCGTGAATCTGCTCTTCGGTGAACAGAATCTCGCTAACGTCCTTATGCACGTGCAGTCCTTTGATTTGATACGGCAGGCGCGCCTGCCCTCTCTTCTGTAACCCGATAAGTGTAACGCAACGTCAGCCCGCAAAAGCGACGATACGGTAACGACACACAACTAAATCAGGTCGGGAAACTCCTTCACGAGCCGCTCGACGGGAAGACCGATCACCGTGCTCTTGTAGCCGTCGATATGCTTGACGAGCTTGGCGCCCTCGCCCTGTACCGCGTAGGCGCCCGCCTTGTCGAAAGACTCGCCGCACGCCAGGTACTCGCGGATGCGCTCGTCGGTGAGCTCGTGGAACGTGACGCGCGAGGTGTCGCAGAAGGTGCGGAAGCCGAGCGAGATGTTGCCCGAGTCGTCGTCGGCCGCAAGCGCCGGGTCGACCGCCTCGGCGGACACCATCCACACCGACACCGCGGTGATCACCTCGTGGGTCGCACCCGACAGGCGACGCAGCATGTGCGTGGCGTCGGAGGCGCTTTTCGGCTTGCCGAAGATGTCGCCGTCCTTCACGACCATCGTATCCGAGCCGATCACGATGAGCATGCCTTCAAAGGCGGGGTCTGCCAGGATTTCCTGCACGACCGCGCCCGCCTTGCGCTCGGCGAGCTTCTTGCATGCCTCGGGCGGATTGGCCAGAAGGTCGGGCTCGAGTGACTCGTCGACCTCGGAGGCGTGCACGGTGAAGGTAACGCCCGCCTGCTCGAGCAGCTCGCGACGGCGAGGGCTTGCCGAGGCGAGCACGACACGGAAGGGCTTTTCGGCGGGTTTCTCCCGATTGTTGGCGTTATCGCTCATCTATTTCTTCCTCCTTGCGCGAAAGGCGCTCATGGGTTCCACCAGCACGCCGCGCTTGTTCGCGCTCACGGCCAGGTCGCCCTGGATATTTGCCACATAGCCGCTTTTCGGGCGTTCCTCCTCGAACGCATCGAGCACGCCCGCAACGGCCGCCGTCTCAACCCGTGCGTCGACGCCGAGCACACGCTGAAGCGCGCCCGCAATCGCACGGCGGGCGACGGGAAGCGCCACCTGCCCGAACGACGGGGACAGTTTGAAACCCTCCTGCCAATCGGGGTCGCGACCCTCCGCCTGGCAGACCCAGGCGAGGTGCTTGCCCGCAGCATCGCGGGCGAGGCCTTCCATGAAATCGTCCTCGTCGGCGATAAGATCCATCGTGCGGCCGAGCGTCTCAAGCAGTTGAGGGTTGCGCTCCTTCGCGCGCGGCACGATCTCGTGGCGGACGAAGGCGCGGAAATGGTCCGTGTGCGCGTTGGTGGCGTCCTCTCGCCAGAGGTTCCCCTGCGCATCGCATGCGCATATCTCGCCGGATTGCTCTCGTTTGCGCAGGTAATCGCGCAGGTCTTCGCGTCCAACGTCAAGAAGCGGACGCGCGATGGGGCCGTTCTCGTAGCGCATCGCGCGAAAGCCGCCAGGGCCCGTGCCCACGATCGAGCGCATATAGAAGCTCTCAACGCGGTCGTCGGCGGTATGCGCCGTGAAGATGCGGCCGCTGGAAAGCGGCGCGCCCGCATGGCGGCACAGGCTCTCGAGCGCCTCATTCGCGGCAAGATAGCGCTCGCTGCGCGCGACCGCTTCCACGTTGCCGCCCGTGCGGGCGACTTCTCCTGCCACATCGATATCGCACATGAACAGAGGGATTGCCAAGGCGTCGGCCAACTGGGACACGAAGGCGGCGTCGACGTCGGCGTCCTCGCCGCGCAGATGGTGATTCACGTGCAGCATCGCGAGCATCCCGAGCTCGCCTGCCTGGGCAAGCTCGCAGGCGGCGTAGGCGAGCGCCGTTGAGTCCGACCCGCCCGACACCATGAGGAGCACCGGGGTATCGGCGTCGGCCATCCCATGCGCCGCGATGGCAGCCCGCATGCGCTCGATCACGTCCATGGCTATTCGACCTCCTCAGCGGCGGCAACGTCGGCGGGGTCGGCGGCGGGAACCTCCACGCCGGGGACTTCCCCGTTGGGGACCTCGTCAGCGGCGTCCCCGTCGCAATCACCCTCAGGGGCCTCGTCGGCTTCCACGTCTGGGACCTCCTCTTCCCCGCCTTCTTTGCCCCAACGATCGGGCGAAAGAGAATCCACCGGCTCGAGCGCCACGATGCACTCGATGTGGTCGGTGTGCGGGAACATGTCGACCGGCTGCACCGCCACGACCGCATAGCCTATCGAGTCGAGAAACTCCACGTCACGCGCTTGCGTCTCGGGGTTGCAGGAGATGTAGACAATCCGCTCCGGGGCGAGTGCCGCCGCTGCGCGCAAAAACTCCTCCGTCGAGCCCGCGCGCGGCGGATCCATAAGCACGACAAGCCCGCCCGCCTGGGCGCCTTCTTCCGGCGATTCCGCACCGAGCACGCCCTCCTTCGCAAGCTCGCACATGAAGTCGGTGGCATCACCGGCGACGAACTCCGCGTTCTCAACGCCGTTGTGGCGGGCGTTCGTCCGCGCATCGCGAATCGCCGACTCCACCGAGTCGACGCCAATCACGCGCGCCGCGCCCGACTTCGCCGCCACAAGGCCGATCGTTCCCGTGCCGCAGTACGCATCAATTGCGACCTGGGTGCCGTCGAAGCCCGCAAGCTCCATGGCCGCACGGTAGAGCACTTCCGTCTGCGTCGCGTTCACCTGGTAAAACGACTTGGATGATATGCGGAAGGAAAGCCCGCACAGCTCATCGAGGATAAAGCCGGGACCGTAGAGCACACGCTCCTTGTCACCTAAGATGACGTTCGTCTGGCGCTCGTTCACGTTCTGCACGACCGTGGTCACCGCAGGGCAGAGGCGGATGAGCTCGCGGCAGAACGACTTCGACGAGGGGAAATCATCGCTGTTCGTGACGAGCGTGACGAGCACCTCGCCCGAGGTGTGGCCGACGCGCACCACGACATGGCGCATGAACCCCGTGCCCGTGTCTTCGCGATAGGGGGCAACGTCGTGCTTGCGCATGATATCGCGCACCGCGAGCACGACTTTCTTCGCCGTTTCGTTCTCGATCAGGCATTTGTCCGTAGGCACCAGCTCGTGCGATCCCGCGGCGTACATGCCGGTGAGGATCTCGTAGCGAGCCTGGGAGCGCTTTCCCTTGCCGCCCTTCGCACCGCGGACATTCGCCGCCTTGCGATTGTGGGAATCGATCGCCTTGCGACCCTGCCCGCGCGGGGGCAGCTTCTTACCCGGCGCGAAGGGGGAAATCACCTTGTTGCGATAGTGGTAAGGGTCCTTCATGCCCTTGATGAGGGATATCGTCCCGTCGGGCGCGAGCGGCGCGAACAGGCGCTCGATGCGCAGCTGTTTGTCGATGAGCTGCTTGGTGTAGGGAACGCACAGGTTCTTGCACCCGCCGCAGCGAGCGTCGACCGGGCAAGGCGAATCGCTCGCCCCCACGCGTCGAGCGGCGCGAGAGCGCCCCGCGCTCTTCGAGCCTGCGCCCGACTTTGCACGCGTATTCGATTTTGCTTTTTTCTTCGCGTCTTCTTGACGCCTTTTCTCATGATTAGCCATGCCACTCATTGTGTCACAAGAACGCCGTGACGACGCCCATCTCTCAGAAAACCCGCGCATACCGAAAGCAACCGAGCAAAAATCCCCTCGGGCACAGCTCCAAGTAACGCATTCGCTACAAGACAGCTTCAAAAGAGCGGCCCGCACGGGCGCGAAGGCGAACGTGTCGTACAATGGACCGAAAACATCGCGCCGTCAGGCGTATCAACGAGAAAGGCCCCTCATGAACTTCATCGCCCGCTGGCTCGCCACCGCCGTTGCCGTGGCGGCCGCCGCCTGGATCGTCCCCGGCATCGACATCGTCGGAGGCGACAACGCGTGGATTATCATTGCCGCGTTCGCACTCGTGCTCTCGCTTGTGAACATCGGCCTGAAGCCCATCCTGCAGACGCTGAGCCTGCCGCTCACGTTCCTCACATTCGGCATCTTCTATCTTATCGTGAACACATTGCTCCTCTACATCGCGTCATGGCTCACCGATGGCCTGTTCGGCATGGGCCTGCACATCGCGACCTTCGGGAGCGCGTTTGTCGCGTCCATCGTCATCAGCATCGTGTCGTCTCTGGTGAACTCCCTCATCGGGGACAAGTAGCAGCAAAAAGGCTGGGCGACTCCGATAATCTGGAATCGCCCAGCCCTTCGGCTATATGCGCCTCGTCTCGCAATGCGAGCCGCTTTGCAGGCATGCGCGGCAAGTAGCACGCCACTGCGGCCGCTACACCGCCGAGCGGTAGATCTCCTCGGCGTCTTCCATCGTGAGCTTCTTGAAGCTGCCGAACACCTCGCCTTTGCTCTTCTTCAGCGTGGGAATCATCTTCTCGATAGCCTCGTCGATCTCATCCTCGCCGATGCCGAGCTCGGTCAGGGTCGTCGGCATGCCGAGCGACGCGAAGAACTGGCGCGTCTCGTCGGCAGCCGAAAGCGCGTCGGCGCAGACGTCGCCCGTGGGGGCGAGCCCGAACACCTCGCGCCCATAGTAGGCCAGACGCGCGGGGTTCTCGGCGTGCACGTGCTCCATCCATGCGGGGAACAGGCACGCGAGCCCAGCACCGTGGGTGATGGAGGTGTCGAAGGCCGACAGCTCGTGCTCGAGGCCGTGCGTCGCCCAGTCCTCGTGGCGCCCGACGCCCGCAAGCCCCTGGTGGCAGAGCATCCCCGCCCACATGATGTTCGCACGCGCCTCGTAGTCCTCGGGGTCCGCGAGCACGCGCGGCGCCTCGGCGCGCACGGTCCTCATGAGCGAGAGGTTCAAGTTATCGGTCACGGGAACCGCGCCCACATCGTCGAAGAAGCGCTCGAGCAGGTGGCAGAACATGTCGGTGATGCCCGCGGCCGTCTGGTACGGGGGCAGCGTGAAGGTGAGCTCGGGGTTCATGAACGCGAGCTTCGGGCGCTGGTGCTCGTTTCCGTACCCCGTCTTCATGCCGAGCGCATCGTTGCTGATCACGGTGTTCTTCGACGCCTCGCTGCCCGCCGCGGGGATGGTGAGGACCACGGCGATGGGGAGCACGTTCGCATTGGGACGCTTCGTGGTGAAGAGCTCCCACACGTCCTCTTCGATGCAGGCTCCGTTCGCAATCGCCTTTGCCGAGTCGATGACCGACCCGCCGCCAACGGCGAGCACCCAGTCGATGCCCTCCTTCTTGCACAGGGCCACGCCCTCCCGCACGAGCTCGATCTCGGGGTTCGGACGCACGCCGCCGAGCTTCACGCACTCGACGCCCGCCGCGTCGAGCGACGCGCAGACGCGGTCGATGAGCCCGCTTCGCACCGCGCTCTGCCCGCCGAAGTGCAAAAGCACCTTCTTTGCGCCGCGCTCGACGAGCTTATCGCCCACCTTCTCCTCGACGCCCCGGCCGAAGACGAACTGCGTCGGGGACATGAACTCGAAATCAAGCATGGAAACAATCCTTTCCCAATGCGCACGCTGCAAAAAACGGCTTGCGATGTGCGGCGTTACCTTTCCGTTTTAGAACTGTCACAGTAATTTGACCTCCGCGAAAGACCTCTCGCGATTTGCCCATAGTATACTGAACCCGTCCGACAATCCCCCTAAAGGAGAAGACAATGAACTCCGATTCCAAAACCGTACGCGGTCTGAGCATCGCCATCGTCGTGCTTGCCGCACTGGGCATCCTCGGCGTCATCGCCGGGTTTGCGCTCATCGCGATTTTCGGCGTTGCAGTAAACGACCCCACCGTTATCGCCGAAATCCAAAACGAGCTCAACGGCACCGCCTACAGCTCCGGCAACTACTTCGACGACGACTACATCTATTTGGGAGGCATGGACAGCGGCAGCATCCTCACGATGCTGAACGCCACCGTTGGAATTTCCGCATTCCTGCTGGTGCTGGGCCTGCTATGCGTCGTCGTGCAGCTTATCGCGGGCGTCATCGGCATCAAGAGCTGCGCCGATCCGACCAAGTTCTCGAAGCTGTTCGGTTGGACGATCGCGGGCATCGTCGTCTCGGTGCTCACCTGCAGCGTCATAACGCTCGTGCTGTTTATCATCGTGGCGGTGTACGTGAACAAGATGAAGAAGCTGCCGCCCGAGGCCTTCACGCAGCAGCAAATGGGCTATGCGGGTGCGCAGCCCTACGCCAACCAGGGCGCATACCAGGCACCGCAGCCCGGCTACTACCAGCAGCCCTATGTCCAGCCCGGGCAGAACCCGTACGCGCAGGGCACACCGCAGCAGCCCTACGGCCAGCCCTACGAGCAGCCGTACGCACAAGGCGCGCCGCAGCAGCCTTTCGCGCAGCAGCAAGACGCGCAAAGCCAGCCCCTCAACGAGCAGCAGCCGCCCCAAGACCCCACGCAGAACAACCAGTAACCGCGAGTTGGGGTCGCGAACCATCAAGCAAAACGAGAAGAGCCCGCACATCCAATGCGGGCTCTTCGTTTTCTCGGGATGGAGAATGGGAGTCGCCTCTCGGGGACGTCCCGCGTGCAGGGGTTTCCCACTGCGCACGGCCCCTCCGATTCCGAAGGCGCCCGCGCGAGGCGCCGCCCACGCGCACTCCAAGCAGCCCCAACTCGCAGGACCTTTCGTGCTACGCGTTCGCGAGCGGCGAGGGAGCGACGTAAACGCGCGCCGCATTCTCCTGGTCGAGATCGTAGAGCGCCTTCGCGTCGCTACCGAAGAGTTTCATGCGCGTGACCATGGTGTCGGCGTTGTCTTCCTCTTCCTGCTGCTCCGAGATGAACCAGTCGAGGAACTTCATCGTGCGCCAATCTTTCGCCTCCATAGCGGCGTCGTAGATGTCGTTGATGGTCGACGTGATGTACTTCTCATGCTCAAGCGCCGCTTCAAGCGGCCCAAGATGGCTCGTAAACTCCAGGTCGGGCTGGGCGATTGCGCCGAGTTTCACCTTGCAGCCGTTCTCGTGCAGGTAGTTACGCAAGATGAGCGCATGGTCCCGCTCTTCCTGCGCCTGGATCTCATACCAGTTCGCGAAGCCGGAAAGCCCCTCCTCCTCGTAGTAGTCGGCGAACGAAAGATAAAGATACGCCGAGTAGAACTCCTTGTTGATCTGGTCGTTCAGAAGCTCATAAACCTTCTTCTCCATAACCGCCCTCTCTTTCCCGATGCCGGTCGGCACCGTTTAGGAAATTAACCTATTAATAGTATTTCGTCTCATTAGTTTTTACAAGTCCTTTCATGTCGATTCGGCAACAGACCGCTCGCGCGCAAGACGGGTACGTACAATAGAGCAGTTCAACCAGTATCGAAAGGCGACGTAGATGCTCCAGCTTCGCAATATTCGCAAAGCCTATACCACCGGCAGCTTCACTCAAACCGCGCTCGACGACGTGTCCATCTCCTTCCGCGACAGCGAGTTCGTGGCGATCCTCGGGCCGTCGGGTTCGGGGAAGACAACGCTGCTCAACATCATCGGCGGGCTCGACCACTACGACACGGGCGACCTCGTCATCGACGGCATCTCGACCAAGGAATACAAGGATCGCGACTGGGACACATTCCGCAACAACCGCATCGGGTTCGTCTTCCAAGCCTACAACCTCATTCCCCACCAAACCATCCTGGCGAACGTGGAACTGGCGCTCACCTTGTCGGGCGTCTCTCGCGCAGAGCGCCGCACCCGTGCGCTCGGCGCGTTGCGGAAAGTGGGGCTCGGTGACCACGTGGACAAGAAGCCAAGCCAGCTCTCAGGCGGGCAGATGCAGCGCGTCGCAATCGCCCGAGCGCTCATCAACGACCCCGAGATCCTCTTAGCCGACGAGCCCACCGGCGCGCTCGATTCCAAGACGAGCGTGCAGATTATGGACCTCTTGACCGAAATCGCGAACGATCGGCTCGTCATCATGGTCACGCATAATCCTGAACTGGCCGAACAATACGCAACACGCATCGTCAACTTGGCGGACGGCGTCATCCGCAGCGACTCCAACCCCTTCGACCCCGCGCCCGAAGACATCCGCGCGAGCAAGAAGCAGGTTCGCCGCACATCGATGAGCTTCCTCACGGCGCTGTCCCTTTCCTGGAACAACCTGCTCACGAAGAAGGGTCGCACCCTCATGACCGCCTTCGCGGGCTCGATCGGCATCATCGGCATCGCCGCGATCCTCTCGCTCGCGAACGGTGTGAACAGCTACATCGCCAATGTCGAGGAGGAAACGCTTTCCGAGTACCCGCTCTCCATCGAGGACCAGGGATTCGACATGACAAGCCTCATGACCATGGGCGTGAGCATGGGCGGGCAAGGTGGTTCCTCGGGTTCCCCAAGCGATGAAGGCTCGAGCGGCGGCGGGGAAACCGAAAACAGCTCGAGCGGCGATGCGACAGGCGGCACCGTCAGCGAGTCGAAGATGGTAACCGGCATGTTCGGCAGCATCGGAAGCAACGACCTCGCCAGCTTAAAGGAATACCTGGACAACGGCGATTCGGGGATCAACCAGTACGTGAATTCCATCGAATACGGCTACAATATCACCCCGCAGCTGTTCAGCTCCGACACCGAAGATGGCGCGCGGCAGGTCAATCCCGACAAATCGTTTTCTTCCATCGGCCTCGGATCGGCCACTTCCACCAACGGCATCATGTCCTCGATGATGTCCACCAACATCTTCTACGAAATGCCGAGCGACCCCGATCTTTACCAGGACCAATACGACGTCGTGGCGGGCACATGGCCGCAAAGCTACAACGACATCGTGCTCGTGCTCACCCCCAATGGCAAGGTGAGCGACTTCATGCTCTACACCATGGGGCTGCGCGACCACAGCGAGCTCGACGACATGGTGCGCGCGTTCGCCAATGAGGAAGAGGTCAACGCACCCGACGACTACATGACGCTCACGTACGACCAGCTCATGGGCGTGACGTTCAAGCTGGTCGCCGCCACCGACTACTACCAATATGACTCCGACTACCACGTGTGGAAGAACAAAAGCGACGACGCCGACTATATGCGCGACCTGGTGAACTCGAGCGAAGACGTGAACATCTGCGGCATCGTGAAGCCCAAGGCGGGCGCGAAGATCACCTCGCTGCAAACCGGCTTCTACTACACGAGCGACATGGTGAATCACATCATCGACAAGGCGGCGGATTCGCAGATTGTCAAAGACCAGCTGGCGGACAGCGCGACGAACGTCTTCACCGGCAAGTCGTTCGTGGAAGAAGCGGACGCCGAGGACTCGAGCTTCGACATGAGCTCCCTGTTCACCATCGACGGAAACAAGCTGCAGGCGGCGTTTCAAATCGACCCCGACGCTCTCTCGGTCGACATGAGCTCGCTCGATCTGTCGGGCACCGCAAGCGACCTTCCCGCCGCGCCCGAGATGGATCCCTCGGAGTTCCAGGTCAGCGGCAAGCCGACCATCAACAAGGAAGCGGCGGCGGCGCTCATGGCAACGGTCGAGAAAGACTACTTCGCCTACTACAGCGAGCAGGTTCAACAGGGAAAGCCGGCTCCCAGCTTCAACGAGTACTTCGCAACCGAACGGGCGCAGAAGCTCGTGGGCGACGCACTGCCGGGCATCATCGACACGAGCGAGATGCAGGCCGAGCTCGCGCAGAAGATTCAGGCCTACCTGCAAGCTGCCATGAGCAGCTACATGAATCAGGTGGTAAGCGCCATGCAGACGCAGATGCAAGCGGCGATGAACCAGGTCATGGGACAGCTATCCGCCAACATGGCCACCGCGATGCACGTGGATGAGAGCGCCTTCGCCGACGCTTTCCAGATGAACATGGACGAGCAAGAGCTCACCGAGCTCATGATGTCGCTCATGAGCTCCGAGACCACATCCTTCGACGGCAATCTCAACAAGCTCGGTTACGCCGACTACGCGAAGCCCGCGAGCATCGACATCTACCCGAAAGACTTCGAGAGCAAGCAGAGCGTCATCGACATCCTCGACGGGTACAACGACAAGATGAAGGCGGAAGGTGAAGACGACAAGGCGGTTTCCTACACCGACATCGTCGGCGCGCTCATGAGCTCAGTCACGACCATCGTGAACATGATCAGCTACGTGCTCGTGGCCTTCGTGGCCATCTCGCTTGTGGTGTCCTCGATCATGATCGGCGTGATCACCTATATCAGCGTCCTCGAGCGCAAGAAGGAGATCGGCATCCTGCGCTCAATCGGTGCGAGCAAAGGCGACATCGGACGCGTGTTCAACGCGGAGACGGTGATCGTCGGCCTGGTCGCGGGACTTATCGGCATCGGGGTAACCGCACTTGGGTGCATCCCCGCAAACGCGATCGTCTATGCGCTGTTCGACGTGCCCAACGTCGCCATCCTCCCCTGGCAAGCTGCGGTAATCCTGGTTGCCATCAGCGTGTTCCTCACGTTCCTGTCAGGGCTTATCCCCTCGAGCGCGGCGAGCCGCAAAGACCCTGTGGAGGCGTTGCGCAGTGAGTAGGAAACGCGTTCTTGTCGCAATGAGCGGCGGCGTCGACAGCTCCGTCGCCGCCCTCTTGCTGTGCCGTCAGGGCTACGAGGCCACGGGCACCACCTGCAAGCTCTTCGGCAACGACGACCTCGAAGGGTCGGCATGCGGAATCGACGGAGGCGATCCCGACTCGGGCATCGTGGGCGAGAGCACCTGCTGCTCCTCGCGCGATATCGAAGACGCGCGACAAGTTGCCTTCAGCCTGGGGATGGACTACTTCGTCTTCAACTACCAGGGGCTTTTCGGACGCGAGGTGATTGATCGCTTCTGCGAGGAGTACCTCTGCGGCCGAACGCCCAACCCCTGCATCGACTGCAACCGCTACGTGAAATTCGACGCCCTGCAGAAGCGCCGCCGCCAGCTGGATTTCGACTACGTGGCGACTGGGCATTACGCCAGGCGCACCTACGACGAGAAAACGGGTCGCTATCTGCTGAAATGCGGGCTTGATCCCAAGAAGGACCAGAGCTATGTCCTTTTCCATCTGACGCAGGACACGCTTGAGCATATGCTTTTCCCGCTTGGGGAACTGACGAAGCCTGAGGTTCGCGAACTCGCACGCGAGGCGGGGTTCGACAATGCGGGAAAGAGCGAGAGCCAGGACATCTGCTTCGTGCCCGACGGCGACTACGCGGGCTTCATCGAGCGTCGCTGCGGGCACACTTTCGGGCCCGGCCCCATCGTCGATATGCATGGCAAAGTCCTCGGCGAGCACAAGGGGATCGACCGCTACACCATCGGCCAGCGCAAGGGAATCGGCGTTGCCGCAGGTGAGCCATTATTCGTTTTCCGCAAAGACGCTGAGACCAACACACTTGTCGTGGGAACCGACTCCGAAACGCGCGCCGCGACCGTGCGCGCGAACGACGTGAACCTGATTTCTGTTGCCTCCATCGATGAGCCTTTGCGTGTGACGGCAAAGACGCATTACCGTATGAAGGCGCAACCTGGATGGGCGCGCATCGAGGACCACATGCTCGTGATGGAGTTCGATGAGCCGCAACGAGCCGCAGCACCAGGCCAAGCGCTCGTCCTTTACGATGGCGACACCGTCGTCGGCGGCGGCACCATCGTCAGTGCGTAGCGAAGCCCCCTCGATCCGAGTTCATTCATCGAGGGGGCTTCGCTTTGCGGCATCTACAGCCTAGACAGAGAGAGGGGAAGAAAGCTGTCGTGCCGCCTTGGGTATTTGAAGAAGAATCGGCAGTACTCAGGTTGCGCGACGAGGGCGCCGCACTCCCAAGCTAACTCGCTACTCGAACTTGAACATAGCCGTCGACAGGTAGCGCTCACCGGTATCGGGGAGAATGGCCACGATGGTCTTGCCCTTGTTCTCGGGGCGCTGCGCTAGTTGACCAGCAGCCCACACGGCAGCACCTGACGAGATGCCGACAAGCAGGCCCTCCTTCGCGGCGAGCTCGCGACCCGTTTCGAACGCATCCTCGTCAGCAACAGAGATGACCTCGTCGTACACCGACGTATCGAGCGTATCGGGAACGAAACCCGCACCGATACCCTGAATCTTGTGGGCGCCTGCATGACCTTCGGAGAGAACAGGGGAGCCTGCCGGCTCAACCGCGACGACCTTCACGTCAGGATTCTGGGACTTCAGGTAGCGACCCGTGCCGGTAACCGTGCCACCCGTGCCAACACCCGCAACGAGGATATCAACCTTGCCCTCGGTATCCCTCCAAATCTCAGGGCCAGTCGTCGCCTCATGAATTGCAGGATTCGCTGGATTGGTGAACTGACTCGGAATGAATGAGTTGGAAATCTCGCCTGCGAGCTCCTGAGCTTTGGCAATAGCGCCCTTCATGCCCTTCGAACCGTCGGTCAGAACCACTTCGGCACCGTAGGCCTTCATGAGGTTGCGACGCTCGATTGACATCGTCTCCGGCATCGTGATGATGAGGCGGTTACCCCGAGCAGCAGCTATCGCGGCAAGGCCGATACCCGTATTGCCCGAAGTGGGCTCGATGAGCACCGTGTCGTCGTTCACCTTGCCGGCCTTCACAGCCTCGTCGATCATTGCCTTCGCGATGCGATCCTTCACCGACCCTGCCGGGTTGAACAACTCGACCTTGCCGAGGATGGTCGCGTCGAGATTATGGTTCTTCTCGAAGTTCGTAAGCTCTACAAGAGGAGTGTTGCCAATTAGCTCCGATACGCTTTTGTGGATGGTCATGATTCTCGCCTTTCGTCGATTCCTATGTGATGGCGTTTATCCTACTATGCTTATAGGTTTTGTCAATATGATTAGCCATCTTTTTTCCTTCAAACTAAAAAACGTCTTCCCAACTGGGAAGACGTTTGAATGCAAGTGTTAAGAGAATGTTAAATACAATCGGCAAAATGAATGCTCGGCCATCTCCCACCAGCGTCTTGTCTCTCGATATGCAAGCCCTTCTCGCGAAGGCGCTCCTCTCGGGAGCGCGCCTTTGACGCTTCCATGGAAAGCGTCTTGAAGATACAGCCCATCGAGCGCTCCCCCGCAAAGTACTCAGGATGCCATTGCACGCCCATCATGAACGTGCGATCGCGCACTCCGATTGCCTCCACGAGCCCATCGGGGCCGTATACGCGCACGATATCTTCGTCGGGAACCTGCGTTGGCACAATCCCGATAACAGGTCGTTGCTCGACTTTCGACATAAGCGCCCCCTCGACTATATTGCAATATAGTAAATCCTACAATATTAGTCGACTTTTTTGGTGACGATTTCGTTAAATCGAATAGCTGTCAGAAGCAACGGAAGAGGCCTTATCGAGGATATCCTGCAAGGTGATTCCGGAAAGATAATCCTTAATCAGTTTGTCGAGGCCCCTCCAAACGTCGATTTCAATGCATATATTAGGCTGGGAGCAGTCAAAATCGTCTTCGCAGGCGAGGCAGGAGACGGGCGCGAGCGTTCCCTCGGTAACGGCGAGCACATCAAGAACGGTGATATCGCTTGCCGGACGCGCCAAACGATATCCGCCAGCGGCACCACGCACCGACTTCACCAGCTGTGCGGACACCAAGTTAGGAACGATTTGCTCGAGATACTTCTTCGATACGGATTCGGCCTCGGACACTTCTTTCAAGGAAACGAGCTTATCTCCCCCGTGCTCAGCGAGATTCAGCATAAAGCGCACCGCATACAAGCCCTTCGTGGAGATTTTCATTGCACCAGCCCACCTTCATCCGATGATTAATACCCTCTTATTTTATAGGTATTGAATGCAAAGTTCAGGACAAATGCAAAAAAGGGACGCAAAACGCGTCCCTTAAAATATCACAAGGCAAACTGTAATAGCGCAGCGATCAATTAGCGACGATGATGGCGATGGCCGTGGCAGTGATGGGCTTTGCGGCCCTTCTTCTTGCCGTTAACACCCTTCTCCTTGATGGAGACAACAAGCTTCTCGGTTATGGCGTTGAGCTGGGCGACTTCCTCGTCGCTCAGGCAACCAAGAATATCCTCGGCAGTCTCCTCGTTCGCCGCAACGCGCTTCTTGGCAATCTTTTTACCCTCATCGGTCAGCTTGACCGCATACGTGCGCTCGCCCTCGGCCTCTTCGATGGTGATGTAGCCGTTGCGCTCGGCCTTCTTCACGATGCCCTTGAGCTCGCGACGGTCGACGCCGAGCTTCTTCACGAGATCGCGCTGAGTAGCGCCGTCGTCCTCAAGCAGGAACTTGAGCAGCGCACCCTGGCCGCGCTTGAAGCTCTTCGGGCCGTTCTTGTGAAATGCGAGGCGGGTCAGTTTGCTTGCCTTTTTCAGCTGAGCAAGCGTCTTCATTGCTTCAGTCATGGAGGGTCCTTCTTTCTTTTCTTTTATCCCTTGTATCCGCGTCGTTACTATATCGTTTTTGCACAATGATAAGTGTTTTATTCACATTTTACACATCGCTTAATTGTTTTCCCATGTGAGATGCATAGTAATAATTATTCATGAATAATATAGCAAAAACCGTATACAGATAATAACAACCGCTCAATGCTCAAAATGCTATTTATACGGGGCTTTTGATCGCGCTATGCCAGCCAAAACCGTGTCCCCGACGTGCCGATGTACGCCCGAGAAAAAGACTCACCGCTCGAAACGTCGATTGAAAAAAACTCGCTGCTCCCGTCGTTTTTCGCCACGCTTAGACCCGAGCCTCGCGTTACGCCCCAACATCGGGCCCTCCGGCCTTGCGCCTCGCCCCGCCGGCCCACGCGCACTTCTCCCCCACAAGCGATTCGCCTCACGACGCACAAAGGCCGGTCCTGATGGATTTCAGGACCGGCCTTTGGCAGGAATAGTTTTCGAAACCGCAGGGGAAGGAGTCCGCGATTCGAAAAGTTGAAGGGAGGGGCGCGATGACGTGCCGCACCCCCAAGAAAAGCTGAAAGGGAAGGGGCGCAGCGGCGTACCGCGCCCCTTACAAAGGGAAGGTTACAGGACGAACGGCGTCACCATGGTGATCGGCAGTGCCGCGATCAGCACGAGCAGACGAAGCATGAAGCCGCCGATGAGCACGCCGATGTCGGACATCGCGGAAATCGCGTGCGCCTTACGGCTCTCCTCGAACTCCTTCGGGGAGAAGAACAGCATCCAGGTCTCGAGGATCGTCGGGCCGACGAGGCCGACAATCACGAACAGCACCCAGAACGCAACCGCATACTTACCAGCAAGCAGCGCCATAACCGACTCGTAGCCTGCCGTCGAGTTCGTCACCGTAATGAACATGAGCGAAGCCACCAGCAGCATCTCGATGCAGGGGAAGCAGAAGTGGAACTTCTTGAACACGCCCACGCGGTTGAACTCCTCAGGGTGCTTGAACACGCCCGCAAGCAGCACGGATGCCATGCCGGTCGACATTGCCGAGACAAGGAACAGAATCGGCAGCAGCGCGTTGTTCCACAGCGGGAACGTGTTGCACACACCGAGCAGGCAGCCAGTGTAGATGGCGACGCAGATGCCCAGGATCGAGCCGGCAAGCTCGATGCCCCAGGGGACGCGACGCTTTGTAAGGTCGAGGATCATGGCGATCAATGCCACGATCACGAACAGCGCCAGGATAACGACGCCCCAGGTCATCACGGACCCGAAGTTCGTCAGCAACAGAGCGAAGCGCAGCGGGTTGTAAAGGCCCGCCTTTGCGTCGAACATCAGCAGCACAAGACCGATGATCACAGCGATCGGCGCGATGACGTGGCCGATCTTGCGCATATTCACCGCTTCAGGATGGCGCCACGCCAAAAACGCACTCGTCGCGAACGCGCCACCGCCCAAGCCGCCAAGGAACAGATAGCAGGCGATGATGCCGCTCCAAATAGGTTCGAAGGTCATCTCTCATCACCTCACATAGAAAACTTTGGACTTGGTCAGATCGCCGGCGATAGGCGCCGCGTGCGTGCGATTGATTTCCTTGACCAGCTCGCAATCCGGGTCATCCAAGTCGCCGAAGATACGAGCATGGGTCGGGCAAGCCGTCACGCAGGTGCACATCTCGGTACCGTTCTCGTAGTTCGACACGTGGCAGAAGCGGCACTTGTCGACTGCGCCGGTCTTGGAGTTGCGCACACGAACCTGATACGGGCACGCTGCCATGCAGTACAGACAACCGATGCAGCGGCCCTGATCAACTTGGACGATACCGTCGGTGCCAATATGGGCTGCGCCGGTCGGGCACACCTTCGTGCAGGGCGCATCTTCGCAATGCATGCACTGCAGGGGCACATGTTCGACGCCAACCTGGGGATACGTGCCAGTTTCGCGGTCCTCGAAGCGGACGAACGCCTCGTCCAGCTCAAGGCCGTTTTGCCGCTGGCATGCAAGACGGCAGGTGTAGCAGCCGATGCACTTCGTGGTATCGATCAACATTCCATAACGGGCCATGTTTATGCACCCACCTTCCTGACGCTCACGATAGCCTCCTGCGAGCAGATGCCACCGTAGCCAGGCTCAATGCGGAAGGGCACGAAGTCCATCTGACGCAGGCCGAACCCGTAGGCGGTCTTCTCGTCCTTGGAGCTGCATCCGTAGTGGCTCGGCATGTACAGAGCCTCGGGGTTAATGCGCTCGGTGACGTGCACTTTCACCGTACCCTTTGCCTCATCATTGGAAATCTCGACCTCGTCGCCCTCGGCGATACCGAGCTTCGCAGCACGGCTTGCGTTAATCCAAACACGATCGAGGTTGTACTGCTTGGAAATGTTCATGAGCGCCGGCACGTTCGCGGTCTGCGTGTGCGTATGAACAGCCTGCTTGCCGCCGATCAGGCGGAAGTAGTTGTCGCCCTCGGGAACACTCGCGACGGGCTCGGTCCACTGAGGAACGCTCGGGTAGCCAGCCGCGTGGCATGCCTCACTCGAGAACTGGATCTTGCCCGTGGGGGTCTTCCACGTCGGCGTCTTGCCGAACTTGAAAGTCTTCTCGGGGAAGCGGGCGGTGCCGGCGACCCTCAAGCCGTCGAGCGTAAGGCCCACCGTGCGAAGCTGCGCGTCCGCGAGCTCCTCAACCGTGAACTGGAAGTACTCGCCCACGCCGCATGCCTCGGCGAGCTCGGTGAAGATCTCGTCGACCGGCTTGGTGTTCGGGTGAATCTTCTCGATTACCTGATCGCGCAGGGAAACTGCGGGAATCTTGCCGCCGATGAACTCAGGAACTTCCAAGCGCTCCAGATACGACGTATCCGGAAGCACGTAATCGCAAGCCTGGCAGGTCTCGGTCATCTGGATGTCGATGGCAACGGAAAGCTCGAGGTTCGAGAGGCAGTCCTCAAGGTACTTGGGGTTGGAGTAACCCGCAACCATGTTCGAATTGTAGAAGAACATGCCCTTGATCTCGCCCTTCTTGGCAAGCTCGGCTGCATAGACGTTCACGCCCATGCCCGCAAGGGACAGCGGGTACTCGTCCGCACCGGCAATCTTGCCTTCCGGCTTGGGAACAGGCGGGAACTTCTCCTTGTCGAGGTTGCCCGCTTTCACGGAGTTCCCGAAGAAGGCACCGCCTTCCTGGTTCCAGCAGCCGAGAAGCGTGTTGAAGCAGCACACCGCGCGAGCAGTCTCACCGGAGTTCGCATAGCTGCAGCCGTAGGCACCGCGCCAAGAAGGCTCGATGGAGGCCGCCGGGGCTGCCGTAGCAAGGTCGGTTGCCAAGCGCTCAATCGTGTCCTTCGAGATGCCGGTGATCTCCTCTGCCCATGCGGGCGTGCAATCCTTCAGGTAATCGGCCCACTCTTCGAAGCCGACGGTGTTCTCGGCGATGTAGCTCGCATCGTAGAGCTTGTTGTGCACGACAACATGAGCCATGGCCAGGATAAAGGCCAGGTCAGTGCCAGGGTTAATCGGCACCCACTCATCGGCGAACGCGATGGAGTTGTTCAAGCGCGGGTCGACGATCACCAGTTCGGCGCCGTTCTCGTGCGCCTTCTGCATGGCATGCAGCTGGCTCGGCTTGATCGCGTCGGCGTAGCTGCGACCGATGAACATCGTCATCTTGGAGTTCGCCACGTCGGAGGTGAAGTCGCCCGTGCCAATGACCTGAGTAAACCCAGCGTTCTTCGACATGTTGCAAGCAGCACCGTGCGTGTAGACATTCGGGCTGCCAAGTGCGTTCATGAAACGCTTGGTGTAATACGAGCCGCTCGGGCGCGGGTCCTGCACCATAGCGAGCGCCTGGGGGCCCTTCTCGTCGATGATCGCCTTAACCTTCTCGGCGATCTCGCTGTAGGCCTGGTCCCACGTGATCTTCTCGAACTTGCCGCCGTTCTTCTTAAGCGGGTCGGTCAGGCGATCCTCGTTGTAGGCGATGGAGGCGAAGCCGTAGCCGCGACCGCACAGCGTGCCTTCGCAGTTCGGATGGTTCGCATCGCCGATCATCTTGCCAAGCTTGCCGTCAACGACGTATCCCGTGAACCCGCACTTCGATGAACAGGAGTTGCACAGCGAGTGGGCGGTGTAATGATCGATATCGCTCGTCCCGCGCGCATCCGCCTGCTCCCAAGCGTTGAAGCTCAAAAAGCCCGCGCCCGCCGCAACGGCAGCGACCCCGGCGCTTCCGGCCAGAAAGCTTCGCCTGGTAATAGCGTTTTCTGACATTGCTGATTCCTCTCTATATGCATCTCGCGTCATCGTCTTCGCTCCCCCTGATGCTTTATCGCTCACGCCGCATCTTCTGCCTGCTCGGCAACGATGCCGATGAGCAGATCGCACAGGCAAACGTAGAAGTTCGCCTCGCTTCCCAGATTGATAAGGCGTCTGCGATACGCGGTAAGCCAATTGAACCTCTCGGAGAGAAACGTTCGCGCCTCGTCCACCATTCCGCTTCTCAGAAGCACCGCGACCATGTCAAGCTCGAGAGCCAGATGGTCGGGGCAATCGGAGAACTCGGACGGAATGCCGAACCCCAGCTGCTCCGCGAGCGCGGACATGTAGCGGGCGGAAGTGCCCAGATACATCCCCTTGCCGTCGACGGGCGAAAGCAGGTCGCCTGCCTTGGCAGTGTTCACGTAAAGCGACTCGATAGGAAGCGCCGATTCGGGCAAGCCTCCCGTGAAGTGGCGGGCAGCGAACTGCCGCTTCTCTTCGTAGGTAGGAGGGCAGAACAGCGCGCAAACCTCGCACTCCGACAGGAAATCCTGCAAAGGCGCGTGGTTGCCGCGACGATAGTCCGCGGGGCTCTTGTCAAGCCCGAGACTTCCGCCGTTCTGAAGGATGAAACGTGCGCCATCGAGAAACTCGGCCCACGCCTCGCGCGCGGACAGATTCTCCCATTCCGCCTTATCGACGGGAGCAAAGCACTTCGAGAGAATCGAGAACACCGCTGCGTCGTCCAACATCGTCTGTTCGCTCCTTTCCGAATCGATCGTTTGACTTACTTACCTTGCATCAGCGGGAAGCCGACGCTTACGCAGAGACGAGCGTGGTCGTGCGAACGACGCCCATGTCGATGCACTTCTGCGCGATATCTTCCCAATCGATGAACTGGATGGCACCGTTGGGGCACTGCTCTGCGCAGCGGCCGCAGGAGATGCACTTCGTGGAAACGCCCGTTTCGGTATCGATGCGAGGCATGTTCCAGGGGCAAGCCTGCGCGCACATGCCGCAACCGATGCAAAGCTTCGGGTCGACCGTGCGAGCGCCCGTCTTCTCGTCGGGCTTGATAGCATGGACCGGGCAGTACTTCATGCACCACGCGTCGGCGCACTGCTTGCAGTGCTCGACGGTGAACTCGCATGCGCCCGGGTTGCCGTCGCCGAACGAGCCTTCGCCCGTGTCGGGGCTGGTACCCCAGTTGTAGTTATCCCAAACGCGGACGCGCGCGATGTTCTGGCACACGCGGCCATCGTTCTTCAAGGTGCACATCATTTCGCAGCGCTGGCATCCGGAGCAACGGGCGCGATCGGTGACGATCATCTTGGTTGCAGTGTGACGGATGTCGATACGGCCCGATGCGATCGACTGACTCGTGACGCCCCACGACGCCAGCACGCCGCCCACAACGAGACCGGCGACGCCGCAGCCTGCCATTGCAAGCACCTGGCGACGGGTCATCGCATGCTTCGGCTTTGCTTCCACAGCTTCAGTTTGCTCGACAGCGTTCGTCGGGCTCTCTTCAGGGGCGCTGCCGTTGATATTGGTATCTGACATTTTTGGTACTCCCCCTCACATATCGGTGAGTCTCTTCCTTCGGCCCCGGTTTCCTCACGTGCCTTTATATAGAGGCACGCATCCCGGTGGCTCCCCCTCTTCTTTTTGGCCTTGATAGGTCACGCAACGGTAAGCAGTATGCCCTCCCAAGAAAACCCTTCGTACCCTCTTTCGGGGGCAAAACTGCGTTTACCTGCAATTTTGCCCAATTACCCTCAAAGAGGGTACAGGGGTATTGCACCCAGATGAGAGACTTCGCCCGACGAGTTTGTATCGTCTGCAACCCCAAGTCGCCTTGACGTGTCACGCAACGCACGATAAGCGAGAGATTTGGAGATGCAACAATGGCTGACACGAAGTCATATGGCTGGGCCGGCAAGATCTTGCGCGTGAACCTCACGACTGGATCCATCACCACCGAGCCGACCGCACCCTATGAGGACTATATCGGCGGCATGGGCCTGGCTAACAAAATCATCTACGATGAGGTCGCCCCGGGCACTGATCCTCTGAGCGAGGATGCGAAGATCGTTTACGCTGTCGGTCCTCTGACCGCAACTGGTGTGCCGCTGGCTGGCCGCACCACGATTTGCTTCCTTTCCACCTACACCACCGACTACCAGGTTGTCGACGCCCACTGCGGCGGCATGTTCGGCGCGAAGGTTAAGATGGCTGGCTATGATGCCATCATCGTCGAGGGCAAGTCTGACAAGCCGGTCTACCTTAACATCAAGAATGACAAGGTCGAGATCAAGGACGGCTCGATGGTGTGGGGCCTTGGCACCCGCGCTACGACCGAGGTCTTGAACCGCCTCGAGGGCGTCAGCGCCTGCGTCGCGACCATCGGCCCTGCAGGCGAGAACCTACTCCCCTATGCCTGCATGATGAATTCCCGCAACCACTCCGCAGGCGCGGGCCTCGGCACCGTCATGGGCTCTAAGAAACTCAAGGCGCTCGTCGTCGAGGGCAGCGGCACCGTTAACGTGAAGGATCCGCAGGCTCTGGCCGACCTGTCCGACTACATGCTGCGCGAAATCGTCGGCTCCAACAACAACCATGTCGTGCCTTCCACCCAGCAGGAATGGGCTGAATACTACGACAAGGGCACCCGTTGGACCGCTCGCAAGGGCCTATACTGGGCCGACGCCGAGGGCGAGCCGATCGAGACCGGCGAGCCGAAGCCGGGCGAGATCAACACGGTTGGCTACCGCTGCATGAAGACCACCAAGGACGAGGGTCCCGAGGCCGAGAAGTACACCATCAAGATGAACGGCTGCCACAGCTGCCCGATTCACTGCTACTCCGACATGCGCGTCCCGAACTCCAAGGCTAACGGCGGCTACGAGATCACGGGCAACACCTGCGTGCCGAACTTCCCGTTCTCCGTCTACATGGTGAAGATTCTGGGCGAGCACACTTCCGTCAAGGCATCTACCGAAGACGGCCTCATTTGGGACCAGGTTGTTGGCGGCACGGTGGACGATCTGGGTCTGTGGTGCAACTACGCTCAGCTTTACCGCGACATCGCCCACTGCGTCTCTGCAGGCATTTTCGAGAAGAACCTGCCGGCTGACGAGTACAACATGTTCGACTGGAAGAAGTTCGAGAACAACGACCCGACCATCATGGTCGAGCTGCTCACGCACATCGCCAAGAACGACAACGAGATGTCCTATCTCGGCCATGGCCCGATCGTGTGGTGCAAGCGCTGGAACGACATGGAGTGGTTCGACACCACGGCAAGCTGCCTCATCAACTACCGCGGCTGGCCGGTTCACCACGCCATTGAGTCTTATGGCCAGGTCGGCGGCCTGCTGAACATGATCTTCAACCGCGACCCGATGATCCACTCGCATCAGAACATGCTGCAGTGCGGCCTTCCGCATGAGCTCAAGCAGGAAATCGCAGCCGAGCTGTGGGGCGGCGAGGATGCGCTTGACCAGGCGAAGAACTACACGCCTGTCAACGACCACAAGGTCAACTTCTGCTGGTGGTCCATCGTCACCGACGTGCTGCATGACTCGCTGACCCTGTGCAACTGGGTATGGCCGATGGCGCAGAGCCCGTCGAAGGACCGCAACTACCGTGGCGACCTCGACCTCGAGGCGAAGTTCTTCAAGGCTGTCACCGGCAAGGACGTCACCACCGACGACCTGTACAAGGCTGCTGCGAAGATCATCACGCTGCAGCGCGCGAACACTGCCCGCGGCATGAAGGACGCAAACGGCAACATGGGTTGCAACGACTTCCGCAAAATCCACGACGTCATGACCGAATGGCCGTTCACGAAGGACCCGGACAAGCAGCCCTTCACCGAAGGCACCGACAAGATGGAGAAGCAAGACTTCCAGAAGGGCCTCACCATGCTCTACGAGAAGTTCGGTTGGGACAGCGAACTTGGTTGCCCGACGGCCGACTGCCTCGAGTACTATGGCATGTCCGACGTTGAGGAAGACCTCAAGAACCTGAACCTTCTTCCGTAAGCGATGCGACGAAGGCGGCGGCTTGCATGGCGCGAAGCCACGAGCCGCCGCGAACCTCCCCATGAGTCGCATCCGACGTAGAGGGTAGCCCTACCCGCAAGAAGAGCCTCTTCGGAGGCTCTTCTTGTTGTATTAGGGGGAAGATGCGAGCGGCGCACCGCTTCGGGCGTCCACTGCCATTCCCATGCGCAGAATGCGAGGATATCGCGCACAGATCTTTGCTTGCCCGCCCCTTCAAGCTACGATCGAAGGTGAAATCGCACAAGAACCTGAGAGGCACGCGAATGAAAACCATCGACGTTGTAGCAGCCATCATCGAGAAGGATGGCGAAATTCTTGCGCACATCGAAAGCGTCAACCACCTTCCTGCCGACATGAAGGTGGTTGACGCTTTGGAGAAGCGCGGCGAGCTTTAACCGCAGGCGGCACCGAGAATACGCAGGCAGCGAGGTGGGCGCGCAGGAGCTTAAGCCCACCGGCTGCCATGCGGTTGCTACACGTTCGAGAGGCGCTCCACCGACCGGTATTCCGCGAGGGACTCGGCAAGCGTGCGATCCATATAAAGCGTCGAGAAGAAGTAGACGTCGCCGTTCGAGGCTTCACAGCGCTCGATGTCGGGGTACTCACCCGACTTCTGAAGCTCGGCCCACGTGTCCTCAACCTTGCTTTTGCTCATATGGAAAGGAGGGTTGGCCAGGTCTTCCGCAGCAAAGGGACGCGGATAGATGCGCCCATCCTCGCGGACGCAGTCGACGAATGTGGCCAAGGGGTTGTCCTCGGCCGCCAGAAAGGCCCAGTGCGCATAGCTCTTCGTCATGAGGTCGGAGTCGTACAGGTAGTAGCTGTGTTGCCCCACCAGCGTGACGATATGCTCGCAGTGGATTTCCTTCTTCACCGGTGCTGCGTCCTCGTCGGGCACCAGCACATATTCCCCTTCAAGCTCCACGAGCTTGTAGCCTTCGGGAAGTTTGAGGCCTGCAAAGGGATCGTCGCCGGAGGCTGCACCGTCCTTCGAAGGCTCGGCGGGCGCTGCGGAAGCCGCCTTGTTCGCATGAGGCGCAAAGACATCCATGGCCTCAGCTCGCACGGAGGAGGCGGACTCGGCCGCGACCTCGGACGACGCGAGGGCCCCAGAGGCGTCCGCATCGCCAGCAGGCTGCCTGGATGCGCTCGCACCATCGGAGGCAACGGCCTCGCCCGAAGCCGCTTTCGCGTCATCGCCCGCGACCGCCTTCCCCGCTTCGGCCTCGGACGCTTCGCGCGCAGCCTTCTGCGCAGCCGCCTTCTCGTCCTCCTCGATCTGCTTCAGCCGACGATTGGGAATCTTTGGGGGAACGCCCACGGCGCGCGTAGCCGACCGGATGGAGCTCGCTTTACGCGCACGTTCCGCCTTTTCCGCTGCGATCTCGTCTTTATGGTCGCGACGATAGTCCTCGAGATACTCGTAGACGAGCATCTCGAACTCGTCAGAGGTCATATGTCCGGGCACCAACCCCAGTTCAACCCACCTGCTCGGGACAACGAGCTGGCTATCAGAGGATTGACGTCGAACATCGTCGAACACGTCGGCGAGCGCATTGTTCTCCGCGAGCTCACGCTCTTCGGGCGTAGGCTCAGCCTGTTGCGCTTCGACGGCGTCGCTGCCTTCGCCCGCCGCCTCACCTGCGCCCGATGCGTCGGTCACGCCAACCGAAACGCCACCAGCAGTGCCCGCCGCGCCCGCAACGCCGGAAGCGGCAGCCGCTTCGTTCGCGCCGACCCCAGGAGTCTCGCCAGCCTCGATATCCGCACCTTCCCCGCAAGGAGTCGCGTCGGGGCAACCGGAGACCGCATCGGGGGCCTTCCCGCAGAAGGCCCCCGTCAAGTTTTCCTGTGAGAGATCTTCCTCAGGCGCCGCCACCGCAACCTGCGTGTCCTCGGCAGCCATTACGCGTTCGCCGCCTTCGCACGCGCTTCATCGACCATCATGTCGAGGCGCGTGTCACGCAACGAGCAGTGCTCGCACAGAAGGCACGCGACCGAGCTCGTATCGCACGGCAACTTCTCGTTGAGTTCGGCAAGCGTTATGCCGCTGCGGTAATACCAGTCGCCAACCAAACCACGCACGCCCTCTACCGCGAACACTGTGGTATGCGCCTTGTCGTAGGGCACGCCGTCAACGGCCGCCTTCACGTCGTCGGGCGCAATGGCAAGCGCCTCTGTGAAGGTCTTGCCCTCGATCATCGTGCAGATGACGCTTGCACAGGCGGTCATGGCAAGGCACCCGCGCGTCTTGAACCCAGCGCGCAAAAAACGCGGCTCGCCGCCATCTTCGGGCTCGCCAACAACGGCGAACAAGCGCAGCGCCACTTCGCCGCGCTTCGACTTGCCTACCATGGATTCCGCGTTATAACCCTCCGGCTTGCCGGAGTTGGTGAAGTTCGCAACGATCGACAGCAGCGTGTCGGAATAGCCCGCAACCCCCTCGTCAAGATTCGTTTGATACACATCGGCGGTGCGAATCAGCGCACGCTCTGCCGGCTCGTGAAATACGTCTCGTCCGTCCCCCATAGCTTCCCCTCTCACTCAACCGAGAACCTTGATTTGCAGATAATCATGTCAAGACTCCGAATCGAAACAAATTGATGCTATCATGGTGGCTGTTTTTGATAAGAGGATATACCCTCTTTGGGGATAAAAAACGATAATACCTGTTCACAGGCTACCACGAAAGCAGGGGATAGCATGATCGGAAAGACGAACCAATCGTCGCCTTCCCCTTTGTGCGCCCCAAACCAAAAGACCCCTTCCGAAAAAGCCACCCCTGCAAGCGAACAATCGGAAAATGTCGGAGCCATAATTGCCCGGCATAAACCGCTCGCTTGGTCCATTTTAGGTCTCGCTTTTTGCCGCGCGGGGCTCATCGTCGGCAGTTATGGCAGCTATCGTCACAGCGACGAGGGCGTCTTTTCCGACGGAGTCATGCTCGTCGCGCTCGCGGTTTTGGCAGTGCTGTGGCTCCTGATTGCCATCACGAAGTGTCACCTTTCGCGTCAAGTCGTCAGAAGAATCGCTTTCGCCTCGATTATTCTCGAGGCGCTTTCCCTCACCATGACAGGTGCGCTGGTAATTGGACCACCCGAAATGAACGTCGCCGGGAATCACTTCCTTGCAAGCACGTTTTGCACGTTAGGCGGACTTGCCTGCATGTCATATTGGCTGCGTCGCGCACGCAACTGCACCGCCATAACCGCAGTTATTTACGCATTTGGAGCGCTGTTTGTAAGCGAGCTGCTTATCTTTACCTCGATATTCATGGAGAACGGCATCTCCTATTTCTATGCTGCCGTGCTTGTCTTGCTGCAATTCCCTTGCATGTTGCTCGCGCGGACGAAGCCCCTCGCTTGTGACATCAAGACGATTTCCAGCGAGAACGACTTCTTCAATTTCACCAAGAACACCATGACGTCGAAGGTCTTCCTCGCCACCATCTGCGTGAGCATCGGCGTGCTTGCGTGTGCCGACGGCTTTTTGCGCGGGTACCCCGATGGATTGCCAATCGCATTTCGAGCGACAACGCGATTCGCCGATCTTGTACTTATCCTCGCATTTTGCGTCGCAATCATCGTTTTCACGTGCAGGCAGCACCATCGCGTTATGACTGTCGGCATCTTCGTCACCATGGAGGCGCTCGCCTGCATTGCGCTGCTGTGTTATTCGGCCTGGCCCGACGCACTCGATATCGGCGCCATCTTCACGACCAACCTCAATGCGTTGCTCGTCGGCTTCTCGTGGTACATCATCCTCGCGTTCATGAGCTACGGCTGGCGTTGCCCCTACTATTACGCCATCGCCGGATGGATCGTCTGGCTCGGATGCCGAGGAATCGCCCGCATCACGCTCATCAATGTGACGGCAGTGTCGCAAAACGACCTTCTGATGCTCGCCGCCGTGTTCACGATGATCGTCATATCGACCCAGGTTGCGTTCGTCAACTTCCTGAACGTGCGCAAATTCGAGGCCGTCCCCGAAGAGGAGCTAACCCACCAGCAGAAAGCCGTGCAGACAAGCCCCGTCGTGAAGATCATGGGGCTCGACGACCATCATGAGAGCCTGGCAGACGTGCGGCAGGCCACCATGCGCCACAACGCCGAAGAGGTCGGCAAGCAGTTCCTGCTTTCCGAGCGCGAGGTCGAGGTACTTTCGCTTTACGCGCTCGGCTGGACGCAAAAGCGCGTGGCAGAGGAGCTATTCATCAGCCCGGGAACCGCTCATGCGCACATCAAGCGCATCTACGCGAAAACTGGCCTGCACTCACGCCAGGAAATCCTCGATTACATGGAAAAGTACACATCCTAAGGCTTCAAACTCCGAGGTCCGATCCTGGATGCGTCACGGCGCCCAATCCAGGATTGCGTCCCTTGGCGGCGCTCGGAACCTGAAACAACCAGCCCGAAGAGCTCGCAATCTGAAGGCGGCACCGAAAGAGCACCGAGCCGAGCGACCGGGCAACAAAAAGGGCGGCTCGCGACTGTGAACAGGCACGCCGCGAACCGCCCTCGATCAAAAACCTTGACGAGCTACTTATATTCCTCCATAAGCGCTTTGAAAGCGGGCATGGAGCGCTTGATGACATCGGCGGACACGCAGTAGCTGATGCGCACCCAGCCATGGGATTTGAAGCACGTTGCGGGCACGAGCAGAAGCTCATGGGCCTTCGCCTTCTCGCAAAACGCCTCGTCATCGGACTCAAGCGCACGAACCCACAGATAGAATGCCCCGTCGGGCTCGACGTATTCGTACCCCAGCTCGGAAAGACCCTTCGTGAGCAGCTCGCGGTTCGCGCGATACGCCTCAACGTCGGAAGGTTCATTCACGCACTTCTCCATCACACGCTGGAACAGCACTGCCGTGCAGATGAAGCCGAGCGCGCGACCCGCACCGCTCACCGCCGTGTAGACTTCCTTCGCGTTGTCCATGAGGTTGGACACGTAGATGTAGCCGATGCGCTCGCCAGGAAGCGACAGCGACTTAGAATACGAGTAGCAGACGATGGTGTGCTTGTAGAGCGTGGGCACGTAGGGAACCTCGGCGCCATAGGCGATCTCACGGTACGGCTCGTCGCTGATCAGGTAAATCGGATGCCCGTACTCCTCTTCCTTGCGCGAGAGCAGCGCAGCGAGCGCCTCGAGGTTCTCGCGCGTGTAGACAGCGCCCACCGGGTTGTTCGGCGAGTTGATGATAATACCTGCGGTCTTCGGCGTGAAAGCGGCGTCGATGGCATCGATATCCATCTGGAAGTCGGGCTCGTGCGCCGGAACCTCGATCGTCGTGCAACCGGCGGTCTCGGCCCACACAGCATACTCGGGGAAGTACGGGGCGATCACCATAATCTCGTCCCCGGGATTGGTAATCGCATAGATGCTGATGGCGAGGCCGGCGGCAGCACCGGCGGTAAGGTAAACCTGGTCGGCCGTAGCATCGATGCCGAAGCGGCGGCTGATGTTGTCAGCCACGGCTTGGCGCGGGCCGGCAGCGCCGGGGGATGGCGTGTAGCCATGGAGTGCGCAAGGCGGTTCCTTGATGAGCTCGGCGATGGACTCGGCGACGGCGTCGGGCGCCGGAACGCTCGGGTTGCCGATGGAGAAGTCGAACACATTCTCCTCGCCGATCTCGGCCTTGCGTTTAAGGCCGTAGGCGAAAAGCTCGCGAATCTTGTTGGGGGCGGAGCCGAGCTCGGTTGCGCGTTGGTTGAGCATGGAGGGCCTTTCTAACTACGCCTTGACGACGTGGACGTCGCAGCGGACAGTGCGGATGAGATACTTCGAGACGCTGCCGACAAAGGCGTACTGCATATTGGACAGGCCGCGCTCGCCGCAGATGACAAGGTCGGGCTTGAAGGGCTCGATGAGCTGCTCGGTCAGCGTGTCGGTGATGCGGCCGGCGCGCACCTGCAGATCGACCGACTTGATATCGGGGCTCTTCCTCGCCTCTTCCAGGATATCGGCAAGATCGGCCTCGAGCTGCTCTTTGCGCGACTCGCACAGAGCGTCGAAGTCGGCGCCGTTCGCCTCGAACGGGACAGAGTCGACGACGTGGCCGAAGAGCAGGTCGGCGTTATTGGCAGCGGCGATCGCAACGGCGCGACGCGCGACGATATCCTGCGTAGACCCGCCGTCAAGCGAAGCGAACACACGCGGGAACAAGTGAATGGTAGACATGGCAGTCCCCTTTCGTTAGAGCCTTGAATCTAGACGCCATTGTACGACTAAATGGGGTCCATCACAGAAAAGTTTCCCGAGCGAAATAATCGGATAGAGATGCAGGGATCTCTACTGCAATAGAGATTCTTACCGTTTTGGAAGGAAATCTCTATTGCAACCGATATTTTTACTTATTTGAACGAAGTTCTCTATTGCAACCGAGATTTTCCCCGCTAGGACGTGATGAGCAGCACGAGGCCGACCAGCAGCAGTAAGACGTAAGTGAGTTTGAGGAACTTCTCTTGGCTGATGCGCTTCTGGATGACCTGGCCCAGGATGTTCGCCACAATGGCGATGGGGATGCAGATGCCCACGGTGAGCACCACGTCACCCGTGAAATGCCCTTGCGTGAAGGCGAGCAGGGCATACAGGAAGTTCAGGATGGCCCACAACGCGGAAAGCGTGGCGCGGAACTGCTGCTTGTCCTTCATCTTCTGCACGGCGTAGATAACGAGGAACGCCCCGCCCGACACGAACATGCCCTGGATGAGCCCAGCTGCCGCGACGATGATTGCAAGCAGCCATTTCGGCAGGAACCGCTGCTCTTTGGACAACAGGTTGCGGATGCCGATGAACACGATAATCGCCCCGTAGATGCGCAGGAGCACCGGCAAGGGCAGCACCGTGTCAAGCCAGATGCCAAGCGCCAGGAAGGGAAGCATGCCGCAGGTCATCTTGGCGAGCTCGCGCCAGTTGATGTACTTGAAGTTGAGCACGGCGAGCATGCCGCACGCGAAAAAACCCATGGCGTTCAGAACGGCAACGGAGCTCGAAAGCCCCATCACATGCGTGCCGACGGGCATCGCGAAGATGTTCCCCGCGAACCCCGTGACCGCTTGTATCGTATAGGCAACAAAGAACGCTGCTGCGAAAAGCACTTTCTCCATGTATGTTAAAATCCTTTGAAACTTCTCGGGCCTGCGACGAAAATGTCCTACATTTCCGTTGGGCAAGGCAATTGCGCTCATGGCCTGCATGGGCGTCGTTTAGGGTAGCGCATTGTCCGAACGCCTGATGTTAACAAATATGAACTATGCGCCAAACGCTGAGAAAAGCAGGGAATATGGCAGGTTTCAACATAACCGTGGCCGGCGACTCGGCCATCAACCTCGAGTTCGGCAACGTCATCTCGGAAAAAACGAACGGCCTCATCCGCGCCGCCGCGCAAACGCTCGAAGCGGACCCGATCAACGGCGTAATCGAGCTCGTCCCCACGTTTTGCTCGCTCATGGTGGTCTACAACCCGTGCGTCGTCGGGTACGATGAACTCACCAGCCAAGTTCGCGGAAAGCTGCGTGGCCTCGTGGCCACCACGGGCGGCATCCACCGCGTGGTGAAGATTCCCGTCTGCTACGGAGGCGACTTCGGCCCTGACTTGGGCGACGTTGCCGAGCACGCAGGGATGAGCGCCGAAGAGGTCATCGCCATCCACTCGGGGCACGACTATCTCATCGACATGCTCGGCTTCCTGCCAGGCTTCGCCTACCTGGGCGGACTCGACGAGCGGCTGCACACACCACGCCTCGCCACACCGCGCACGCGCATCGAGCCTGGCGCCGTGGGAATCGGCGGTGCGCAAACGGGCATCTACCCGCTCGCCTCACCTGGCGGCTGGCGCATCATCGGCCGCACCCCCGTGCGCCCCTACGACCCCGACCGCGAGTCGCCCATCCTGTACGCCGCAGGCGACTACCTGCGCTTCGTTCCCATCACGCCGCAGGAGTTCAGCCTGATAGAAACTCAGGTGGAATCAGGAACCTACGAATGCGAGATTGTCAAGGGAAGAGCGGCAACCCCCATCCAGGCGGAAGTCAACAACGACCAGGCGAGCGCGACGTCTGCGGGACGGAGCGAAGGCTGCGAAGCTTCTGAGCGCAATGCGAGCGAGCACGTCGCCGTCCCGCAGGTCAATGCCGTCCCGCAAGCCAATCAAAAAGAGGAAGACGAGGACGCGCTATGGGTGTAACCGTCAACAAGCCCGGCATCTGCACCACCGTTCAGGACCTCGGCCGGCGGGGATACCTCGGCAGCGGCTTCTCGCCCTCGGGCGTGATGGACAAGCGAGCAGCGCGCATCGCGAACCTGCTCGTCGACAACGGCGAGAACGCGCCCGTCCTCGAGTTCTGCCTGGCGGGGCCCACGCTGCGCTTCACCACCAACACGTGCATCGCGCTCACAGGCGGCAACTTCTCGCCCACCGTAGATGGCGCCGCCATCCCGATGTACGCCGCAATCATGGTGCATCGCGGGTCGGTGCTCGAGTTCGGCGCGCCGAAAACCGGCGTCTACGGATACCTCGCCATCGCGGGCGGATCGATCGCGGTCCCCAAGGTGATGGGCAGCGCATCGACCAACCTGAAGTGCGGTATCGGAGGCTGGGAAGGACGTGCGCTTTCGGCGGGCGACTACCTGCCCTTCGTCACCAAGAACGTCGAATTCCTGGACAATCTGGGCTCGCACGCGCTCAAAGACGACGACTTCTACGATTTCTCGTCGGACGAAATCGTCTTGCGCGTGGTGCCGGGACCGCAAGAAGGCATGTTCACCGAGCAGGGCGTAAACACGTTCTACAAAGAAACGTACACCACTACTGCGAAATGCGACCGCATGGGATTTCGCCTCGATGGTCCCGAAATCGAGACAGTCAACGGGTCGGACATCATCTCCGACGGCATCGCGCTCGGCGCCGTGCAGATTCCCAACCATGGGCGCCCGATCATCATGCTCGCCGACCGCCAAACCACGGGCGGCTACGCCAAAATCGGCACCGTCGCCTCAGTCGATATACCCAAGCTCGTACAATGCAAGCCGGGGCGGTCGATTCGCTTCGAGGAGATAAGCGTCCAGGAGGCGCAAGCCGCGTGCCGCAAGGAGGCGCAGGAAATGCGCTCGCTCGCGAAAGTGGTAAAGCGCCCCTGCTACGGAGGGATTTCGCCGCGCAGGACCGCACGGCGCCTCACTCCGATTCTGGAGGAGCAAGCCAAGAAAAGCGCTGGAAACAAGCTTTGGATAGAATTTGAGGATGGACATAACGCCGCACACGCCGGCGGTCGGGCATAGGAGGAACAAAATGGGCAAGGCAAACGACGAGAAAAAGCAGGTCAACATGGATGAATCGACCGCCGCGCGCGAGGAGAGGGACCGCGACATCCGCGCTCTCATGGCGCTCATGGAAGAGGGCGACCTCTCGGCGCTGCGATTCGACGACGGCAACGTGAAAATCGAGCTCGAGCGCAACCACGGCCCGCTCTCGCAAGCCGCGCTTCCCCTCATGGCGGAACGCGTAGGAAGGCTGCTCGACGCCCGAAGCGAGCACGGCGACGTGACCACTGGCGCCCAAAGCGTGCCCGTCGCGGGCAACGACAGCTCGGTCACTCTGGTGAAAAGCCCGCTCGTGGGCACGTTCTACGTTTCCCCCTCCCCCGACGAGGAGCCGTTTGTGAAGGTTGGCCAAGAAGTGCTCACCGGCCAGACGCTCGCCATCGTGGAAGCTATGAAGATGATGAACGAGATCACCGCGCCCGCGCCCGGCATCGTGACCGAAGTGCTCGCGGCGAACGGCGCTCAAGTCGAATATGACCAGGTGCTCTTCCGCATCGCCACTCAGGCGAGCGCATAAGGGGCAGCGATGTTCGAGAAGGTTCTCATCGCAAACCGTGGCGAAATCGCCGTGCGCGTGATCCGCGCCTGCCGCGCCATGGGAATCAAGACCGTTGCCGTGTACTCCACGGCAGACCGCCAATCGCTCCATACGTACCTTGCGGACGAGGCCGTGTGCATCGGACCCGCCCAAGCACGCGATTCTTACCTGAACATCGCCGCCATCATCACGGCGGCGAAGGGAACGGGCGCTGACGCTATCCATCCAGGCTACGGCTTTCTCTCCGAGAACTCCACGTTCGCGAAGATGTGCCGCGAAAACGACATCGCCTTCATCGGCCCGACTCCCGAGGTCATCGACCGTATGGGCAACAAAAGCCAGGCGCGCCGCACCATGATGGATGCAGGCGTACCCGTGGTCCCCGGCACGAAGAAGGGCATCCACGACGTGGGCGAGGCGCTCGAGCAGGCGCGCAAGATCGGCTGGCCCATCATGATCAAGGCATCGTCGGGCGGTGGCGGCAAGGGCATGCGCGTGTCGGAATCCGAAGGGGACTTCGCCGACATGTTCAACATCGCGCAGCGCGAGAGTGTGAATGCCTTCGCCGACAACACGATGTACCTTGAGCGTGCCGTACAGAATCCGCGCCACGTGGAAGTGCAGATTATCGCGGACAACCACGGCAATGTGGTGGCCCTTGGCGAGCGCGACTGCTCGGTGCAGCGCAACCACCAGAAGATGATCGAGGAAAGCCCCTCCCCCGCACTCGACGAGGAGCTGCGCGCCCGCATGATGGACGACGCCGTAAAGGCTGCGCGCGCCGTGGGCTACACCTCCGCGGGCACGATCGAGTTCCTCCTCGACAACGACCGCAACTACTACTTCATGGAGATGAACACCCGCATCCAGGTGGAGCACTGCGTGACGGAGATGGTCACGCACACCGACCTTGTGGGCGAGATGATTCGCGTCGCCGCAGGAGAGGTGCTTTCTTTCACCCAAGACGACATCCAATTGCACGGGCACGCCATCGAGTGCCGCATCAACGCTGAGATGCCAGAGAAGAATTTCATGCCTTCGCCTGGCACGATTTCCCAAACCCACCTGCCGGGCGGCAACGGCGTGCGCGTGGACACGGCCGCCTACGACGGCTTCGAAATCACGCCGTATTACGACTCGATGATCGCGAAGGTCATCGTGCTCGGCCGCAACCGCACCGAGGCGATCGCCAAGATGCGCACGGCACTTGAGGAGATGGTTGTCGTCGGCGTGCAGACGAACCTCGATTTCCAATACTCCATCTTGGAGAACGAGACCTTCTGCGCAGGTGAGGCGAACACGAGCTTCATCGAGCGCTTCCTCGCAGGCGAGGTTTAACCACGGGCTTGGGCCTTCAAGGCTTCATAGCATAGCATTGTTGAGACGTCGGGGTAGTGCGCATCAAAGAGAAGCGCACTACCCTGAACTATGAAGGAAAGGCGGAACTCATGACTATCAAAATGCCGGCACCCGTAAAACCGGAAGGCGTAGACGCCGCGGTTTGGGAAAAGATGCTCTCCGCCACACCCACCGAGGCGCGCCACCTCATCCGCGAGGGCAGCTTCGACGCGCCCACAAGCGGGCTTTGCCCCGGGTACGCGCAGGCAAACCTCATCGTGCTGCCGAAAGAGCAGGCTTACGACTTCTTGTTGTTCGCCCAGCGCAACCCCAAGCCCTGCCCGCTTCTGGAAGTGACCGAGACCGGCGCGCGCGAGGCCACCATCTGCGCCACCGACTGCGACATCGCCACCGACTTCCCGCGCTACCGCATCTACGAGTACGGCAAGCTGGTCGACGAGGTCACGGACGTATCGTCGTATTGGCGCGATGACCTGGTGTCGTTCGTCATCGGGTGCTCGTTCTCGTTCGAAAGCGAGCTCATCGAGGCTGGCATCGAGATGCGCCACAACACCCAGGGCCGCAACGTGTCGATGTACCTGACCAACGTCGCATGCACGCCCGCAGGATCCATGTCGGGAAACACCGTCATGTCGATGCGCCCCATCCCCTACAACCAGGTGGTGAAGGCGGTGCGGATCTCGGGCGCCATCCCCAAGGTGCACGGCGCTCCGCTGCACATCGGCGACCCGTCGGTCATCGGCATCGAGGACATCTCGAAGCCCGACTTTGGCGACCCCGTCGATATCCACGAGGGCGAGGTGCCCGTCTTTTGGGCCTGCGGCGTGACGCCCCAGGCCGTGGTCATGAACTCCAAGCCTCCCTTCGCCATCACGCATGCGCCCGGATGCATGCTGATAACCGACACAAAGAACGTCGACCTCAAGGGATAGGAGGCCCCCATGCGCTGTCCACGCCGATTACCTAAAACGATGCTCGCCGCAATCCTCGCGGTGGGAATCGCCTTCCCCGCACCTGCGCTCGCCTTTGCCGACGATGCCGCCGATGCCAACAAATCGGCTGGTGAAAGCGCTGTGGACACGACCGCAATCAGCGAGGGCGCGGCGCAAGCCAACGATCCCGCGCTCTTCGACGAGCTTGTCGAGGGCGTGGACTACCGAGGCCTTCTCGTGACCCTCGATGAGGACTCAAAGATCAACCTTCTCTCCGAAGACGGCGGGGAAAGCGAGCTCGCGCAAGGGCTTGCCGATGCGGGGCTCGCCGTCACCAATCAGATCGAATCCGCGGACGGATCGACGCTCGCCGTTGCCGATGTGGCGGACGACATGCGCGCGTCGGAGGCCGTTGCCGCCGCCCAGGAAGTCCCCGGCGTCGTCTCCGTGCAGCCGAACTTCGTGTACAGGCTGGTGGACGAGGTGCCCGCCGGCGCGCTGGACGAAAGCGCCGCAAGCATTGCCGACGAGCAGGTCGAAGGCGACGAGGGCATCTCGGCGCAGGCGCTCGGCATGCCGAACGACGATTACGTATACACCCGCGATCCGAACGAACCCTACAACCAATACTGGCTCTACACCACGCGCATCACAAGAGCGTGGAACCTCGTGCATGCGGACAACACCGTCACCGTAGCCACACTCGACACGGGCGTGGATTTCGACCATGCGGATCTGGAAGACAACCTGCTTATGGACTACGCGTGGGATGCGTACAACAGCAAGCCGCTGAGCGCGAGCATGCCTAACGGCGACCGAATCGGGCACGGCACGATGGTTGCGGGAATCATCTCTGCCAGGGCGAACAACGGAATCGGCTTGGCAGGCGCCTCATTCAACGCGACTATTCTCCCCGTGAAGGTCTTCAACGACACAGGCGCCCCGGAGGCGACTACCGCATCTGTTCTTTCCGGTTACAAATACGTGGTTGACCTCGCAACATCGAAGACCGTTTCCAACCTGCGCGTGATCAACACGAGCTTCGGTTCCTACAACACCCACTCCTCAAGCGGCTATTGCCTGAAAGACGAGGCTCTTCGCAAGGCCATCGTCTCGGCGAAAAACGCCGGCATCGTCACGGTATGCTCTGGCGGCAACGGCAAAGACGGCAAGCCGCGAACCGACAACATCTACCCCGCCGACTTCGACGAATGCGTGGCGGTAACGGCACTCAATACCGACAACACGAACTGCTACTGGTCCGACTACAACAAGAAGAAAAACATCAGCGCCCCCGGTTTGCTGGTCACCACGACCGATGCTACGGGGGGCTACTCCAAGGCCAGCGGCACCTCGATGGCGGCGCCGATTGTCTCGGGTGTTTTCGCGCTCCTGTTCGCCGCCGAGCCCGTCGCCACGGTCGACGACGCCTGCAGGGCGATATACCTCACAGCAACCCCCATCCAGGATCTGGAAAACGACCGCACGAAAACAAGCGGCAGCAAGGGAGTCGTCGACGCCGAGAAGGCCGTCAATCACCTCTGGGGGCTCGGCAGAACCGCATTTCCCGATGTGTCCCCCGGCGACTGGTTCTTCGACGCCGCGTACTCCATGAAGGCGCGCGGTGCCATGACCGGCGACGGCGTGACGGGCATGTTCGACCCCTACAAGCCCATGACTCGCGCGATGATTGCCCAGGTAATGTACAAGAAGAACGCGCCGAACGTTATCTCGCCTAGCTGCAACAAGCCCGACGTCGATCAAAACGAGTGGTATGCGAGAGCCATTAACTGGTGCGTCGATCGGAGGATCATGACGGGGTACGACGACGGGTCGAACCTCTTCGGAACCAACGACACGATCACCCGCGAGCAGATGTGCAAGGTGGTTTTCAGCCGCAGTTATTCGAATTTGGCGGACGCGAGCCGGGAAAAGTATGACAAGCTCCTGGGAACCGAACAGACAAGCGACTGGGCAGAACCGTACGTCATCTGGGCTGTTGACAGAGGCGTCATAAACGGCATCGACAACCATGACGGAACGTACTCCCTCGACCCGCAAGGAGAGCTTACCCGCTGCCAGGCCGCGCAGGTTTTCGTAAACTCCATCAACGCTGGAATCATGTAGGATAATCGAGGCAAGCAACTAAAACGTGCGGCCCCGCAGGCGTCTTGCCGCGGGGCCGCATCTCTTAAGGGAAAGGAACGGCATGGCGCGTGTAGACTTGAACAGCGATTTGGGAGAAAGCTTCGGTCGGTACACCTTAGGACTCGACGAGCAGGTGATTCCCCTGGTGACAAGCGTGAACGTGGCGTGCGGCATGCACGCGGGCGACCCTGTGGTCATGCGTCGCACCGTGAAGCTCGCCGCCGATGCGGGAATCGCCGTCGGCGCACACCCGGGATACCCCGATCTGCAGGGGTTCGGGCGCCGTAACATGGCGCTCTCCCCCGACGAGGGATACGCGTATGTGCTCTACCAAGTGGGCGCGCTCGCAGCGTTCTGTCGCGCCGAGGGTGTAAAGCTCGCGCACGTGAAACCCCATGGGCAGCTGTACAACCGCGCGGCCGTCGATGCGCCGTTCGCGCAGGCCATCGCCCAGGCTGTGGCCGATTTCAACCCCGACATCACCCTGGTGGCCCTCGCGGGCAGCGAGCTTGCACGCGCAGGGAAGGCCGCGGGGCTCCACGTGGCGCAGGAGTTCTTCGCCGACCGCAACTACACCGACGAGGGCACGCTCGTCTCTCGCACCCAGGACAACGCCACCATCACCGATGAGGAATTCGCCGTGGCGCGCGTCGTTCGCGTCATCCAGGAGGGGTCCATCGAGAGCGTCACAGGAAAAACGATCGGCATCGCCGCAGACACAATTTGCGTGCACGGCGACAACGCCCACGCGCTCGAGTTCGCCCGCGACATTCGCCGGGCACTCACAGAGGCGGGAATCGAGATGCGCCCGGCAAGCGAGCGATAAGCGTGCCGAAAGGACATTATTTTCCGCCTTGCACACCTTGTTAACGAAGCTGAAAAACTCTCAAGCACTACATTCTGCTAAAGTGATTCGAGTAATCTTCATATTCGCTTGTCAACGCCTCGAAAAGCAGGTCGCGACAAACGGACGAGACTCCAGTGAAAGGAGTGGAAAATGGCAAGTTCGCTCAAGCAAAAGTTTAAGAACATCGGCCCTGGCGCGCTTGTAGCAGCTGGCTTCGTCGGACCCGGCACGGTTACCACGTGCACGGTTTCCGGTGCAAGCTACGGCTACACGATGCTGTGGTGCCTCCTGTTCGCCACCGTTGCGACCATCATCTTCCAGGAGATGGCCTCGCGCATCGGCATCGCCACCCAAGAGGGTCTGGGTGAGAACATCCGCGATCGCATTTCGAATCCGGCGCTTAAGTGGATTGCAATCGTGATTGTTATCATCGCGATCTTCATCGGCAACACCGCCTATGAAACCGGCAACATCACGGGCGGCATCCTGGGTATCCAGGCAGTCTTCGACGTACCGATGATTCCCATCGTCATCGTGCTCGGCATCCTCGCCTTCGCCTGCATGTGGGTCGGCTCCTACAAGCTGGTCGAGAAGATTCTCACGGGCATCGTCGTGTTCATGGGCATCGTGTTTTTCGTGACCGCTCTGTTCTCCCCCGTTGATTGGGGCGCGGTTGCTGCCGGCCTGTTCACGCCGCAGCTGCCGGCCGGCCAGGAAGCTTCCAAGGGCATCCTCACCGCCGTCGGCCTCATCGGCACCACAATCGTGCCGTACAACCTGTTCCTGCATGCCTCTGGCGCTGCCGAACGCTTCAAGGACCCCGAGCAAATCGCTGACGCGCGCTTCGACACCGTGCTCTCCATCGGCCTTGGCGGCATCATCTCCATGGCCATCCTCATCTGCGCTGCCGCGAACATCTATGGCAACACCGGCATCACCGTTTCCAACGGCAAGGACATGGCTATGGCGCTCGAGCCGCTGCTCGGCTCCTGGGCGACGTTTATGATCGGCGTCGGCCTTTTGGCCGCCGGCTTCTCCTCCGCCATCACGGCGCCGCTTTCCGCTGCTTACGCGGTGAACGGCGTGCTCGGCTGGGGCAAGACGCTCAAGGACATCAAGTTCAAGGTTATCTGGATGATTGTGCTCGTGCTCGGCTGCGTTATGGCTGTCACGCTCGGCAAGAGCCCCACACAGCTCATTCTGGTCGCGCAGGCAGCGAACGCCATCCTGCTCCCGATCATGGCGTTCTTCGTGATGTATGTCGCCAACGGCAAGGCTCTCGGCAAGTGGCGCAACCATGCGTTCGCGAACATCTGCGGCGTCGTGTTCATCGTGATCACGCTGTTCATGTGCTACCGCAACATGTCGAGCTTCATGAGCTCGCTTGCCACCCTACTCGGCCTTTCGTAAGGTCACAAGGCTGTAAGGAACGTTCTCGACACGAAACCGCTCTCAGCGCACTCCGCCGCACAATTATTGAGGGGCTCCCGTTCACGAACGGGAGCCCCTCTTTTTCGCCCTCTTAATGTGTACATGCACTTAAACCGCAGCGAACCCCGCCAGCAAAGCTCACGGCATGGCAAGCTTCCACCTGGAAAAGTGAGAGCATTAGCTTGCAATTCTGATTCGACAGTCTGCAGACCCTTCAGAGCTTGATTCGCGCGAGACTTAACCTGTGCGCCCCCTACCGCTGGCGAACCTGCTTGCGAATCGCGTCCACGATGACGAGCACTGCACCAGCCCAGATGCACGCGAAGCATACCGCATGCGCGCTGGTAAACGGCTCGCCGAGCACGAGAACGCCCGAAAGAAGGCTAATCGTCGGGCTGATGTACTGGATGAACCCGATAAGTGAAAGCGGGGTCTTGTTCGCTGCGGTTGCAAACAGGATGAGCGGCACAGCGGTAATCGGACCGGTCAGCACCAAAAGGACGCGCGTCTGCCATGCCTCAAGCGACATGTCCGGCGAGAAAAACACACTTTGACCAGCAATAGCCACTGCAACGAGAGCCACGATCGCAAAAGGCAGCGCAACGATTCCCTCGACCGCAATGGTGGGGACTGCCGGATATCCGCCGCGCTTCTTCACCGCTCCGTATATGCCGAACGTAAAGGCGAGAACCAGGGCTATCCAGGGAAAACTGCCGTAGTTTACCGTGAAGTAGATGACGCCCGCTGCCGACAGTACCGTAGCTGCAATCTGCAACGGCGTCAAACGCTCGCGGAACACCACGAGCCCCAGGACAATCGATACGAGCGGGTTGATGTAGTATCCCAGCGACGCCTCCACCACATTGTTCGTCACCATAGCAACGATGTAGAGGCTCCAGTTCAACATGATGAGAAGCCCCGAGGGAATAAGGAATCGCCGTGCGCGGGCGTCTCGTAAAAGCCGACGAAATCGACTTTCAGGATGAATTTGCACGCAACGACAGTGAGGACGAGCGACCAGACAATTCGCTGCCCGATAATCTCGATGGAGCCCACATTGTCGAGCAGCGCCCAGAAGAGAGGGCAAAAGCCCCAGAGGAGATAACATCCAACTGCAGCAAGGGCACCGCGCCCCGCTTCCGTTCGGCTTGCTTCCGCCTCAGTTTTCATCCCACGTGCCCTTCTCGACGAGCTTTCCTTGAAGCCGTCTTCGCCCTTAATATACGCAACTTCGCTTTTGCGCGTCCGCCTCTAAGCGCAAAAGAAAACGGCAGCCTGCGCGAGCTTTCGTCGCCCAAGCCGCCGCATTGCAACCTCTAGCGGATATGACCCAGGAAGTCCTTCGTGCGGTCGCTCTTGGGGTGATCGAACACCTCGTCGGGCGTACCCTGCTCGACGATAACGCCGCCGTCCATAAAGATGACGCGGTCGGCCACGTCGCGGGCGAAGCCCATCTCGTGCGTGACCACGATCATCGTCATGCCGCCGCGCGCGAGCTCCTTCATGACACCCAGGACATCGCGCACGAGCTCGGGGTCGAGTGCACTCGTCGCCTCGTCGAATAGCATGACGTGCGGGTCCATCGCAAGCGCACGGGCGATGGCCACGCGCTGCTGCTGACCGCCGGAAAGCTGGCTCGGCTTGTAGCCGACGCGCTCGGCAAGCCCCACCTTCGTGAGCTGCTCAACCGCGACCTTGGCCGCTTCCTCTTTGGAGCGCTTGAGCACCTTCTGCTGCGCGAGCATGACGTTGCCCTTGGCGGTGAGATGCGGGAACAGGTTGAAGCTCTGGAACACCATGCCGACCTTCGCGCGCACAGCGTTGATATCGGTGCCCTTGGCGGTGATCTCAGTGTCCTCGAAGAACACCTGGCCGCCCGTGGGCTGCTCAAGCAGGTTCACGCAGCGCAGGAGCGTGGATTTGCCGGAACCCGAAGGCCCTAAAATAACCACCACTTCGCCGCGCTTCACTTCCAAATCGACGCCACGCAAAACCACGAGGTCATCGTAGCTTTTATGCAAATCGCAGATGCGGATGATGGGCTTTTCGTCGTCCGCCGCCCGTCCGTTGGTCGCCACGTGCGCCACACCCTCGCCCGCGCCGTCGGCAGTTTCATTCGTCAGATTCTTCATCGTTTCAGTCATTGCGCACACCCCTTACAGACTCGACATCTGCTCGGGCGTGATGCCCGTTCCCTCGACCGCGTCAGGCCGCTTGGCCGCCACAGCGTCGCCCGTTGCCCGCGCCTCGGCAGCAGCAGTGCCCGCGCCCGAACCGAGCGCACCCGCAGCATCGCCGGTGCCAATCGCATGTTTCTTGCTCTTGCGCTTCTTTTTACCGCCCTTGCCCGTGTCGTTGCTGGCCAGGCGTGACTCAAGGTTGCCTACCACCTTCGCGAGCGGCAGCGTGATGATCAGATAGAAGCACGCGGCCACGACATACGGCGTGATGGAACCCGTCGACGCGACAATCGTCTTCGCGTTCATGACGATTTCCATCGTGCCCACGGCGGCGAGCATGGACGTGTCCTTGTACAGCAGGATGAACTCGCTCGTCATCGTTGGAATCACGCGGCGCACGGTCTGCGGGATGATAACGAAGAGCATCGTCTGCGCGCCGTTCATGCCGAGCGAGCGGGCGGCCTCGAACTGCCCCTTGCTGATCGACTGGATACCCGCGCGGAAGATTTCGCACAGATACGCGCTCGAGTTCATCGCGAGGACGATCACGCCGAGCGGGAACGTGGGAATCTGGATGCCCGCAAGCGGCAGGCCGAAGAAGGCGATGTAGATCTGCAGGAACAGCGGCGTGCCGCGCACCACGTTCACGTAGGCGGTAGCGATGCCGCGCAGCACGCGCAGCTTCGACATGCGCATGAGCGACAGCAGAAGGCCGAACGGGATAGCGAGCGGGAAAGCGCAGGCCACGATGCCGATCGCCATCAAAAAGCCCCAAAAGACCACCGGCAGGCTCGACACGAACACCGACGGGTTCAAGAACAGCTTCAGGAAAAGCACGCTGTTCCACGATTTCACCCAGTCCTGCTGGGCGAGCGAATCGGAAAGCGACTCGAAGAACGAATGCGACTTCACGGTGATTGCAGGCAGCGTGTCCATGGCGACCTCGGTGCCGTCCGCAAGCGTATATGCGCCCGTAAGCTGCATGTCGCCGCCCATCTCGGAGAACTTCACCTTGTAGATTTCCACGCGGAAGTAGCCGCCCGCCTGTGCCGGCTCGGAGAAGTTCACGGTGAGCTTGCCGTCCTTGTAGTCGGCGGAGACGTCGAGGTTCGTGCGCGTCATCAGGTCGTCGCCGGTGAGCATCGTTGCACGCGTGTCGCCCGACTCGCAGGTCGTGCCCTCAGGCAAGGTGAAGGTGACGCCCGCGATCTGCTCGTCGGGATCGGCCTGGCCTTCCCAGGTGATGCGCGTCTCCACGCCGCCGAGCACGTCCGACGACCCGCTGACGTTGGGTTTCGCCGTGCATTTAGCGGTGTCGAGCGCATACGCGTTCGTCGGGGCGACGGCAACCTGCGCCGCACCGGCGAACATGAGCGCGAACGAGACGAGCAGTGCGCAAAACGCGGTGCGCACGGTATTCGCTTTCAAGTTCTGCATGTGCATGTACGTTCCTCTACGATTAAAAAGCCCTCTCCGCCAACGCGAAGAGAGCCTCATCCAGTTCATAGCCCTAGCGGTTAACTACATGATAAAGGCCATGCAATTCTAGCACGTCCACAACCTGCGTTTTGGTATTTCCGATAACTCCAAAGGCTATTACAAAACCTATCCCCGAGCCCCCTTAGAGCCCTTGAGCGTTCGTAGTTGCTCGCAGCGGGATTTCCTTGCCAATGCTTTTCGAGTGCCCTCCGTGATACCCGAAAGATGCGTTCGCGTCTCCGGCTACCACCCGCGCGCGTCCAGCACGCAGGCGGTCACGCCCACCAGCCACAGCAGGTCGTGCCCCGCCTTCTCGCGCAACTTCAAGATGAAATCCGGCGTCGTCATGGAAGCCCTGCCTTTCAAGTGCACGGTGCGACGCGGACTCGCCATGCCATGCACTGCCCACGACTTCAGGCGCCACGCACGGAATCCGAACCTTGCTGTGCGCAAAACGCGTCGAACACGTCCAAGAGCTCCATGCGCGCGTGCGTTTCGGTCTTCTGATAGATTTTATGGATGTACGTGCGCGCGGTCGACTCCGCGATGACCAGCTGTTCGGCGATGTAGACGGCATTGCGGCCGGAAAGCAGGTAGCCCATCACTTCCCGCTCGCGCCCCGACAGGCCGTACGCCTGCGCGAAACCATCGAGCAGCTTGTCCCGCTGGTCCAAATCCTCCAGCTTTTCCATGGCGGCGCGGTCGCCCGACAAATCGCGCAGTCCGACCACCTCCGTGTTCGTGAACACCGCAAACCCGACGACAAGCACGCCCAACACCCCCACGAACGCGGCGACGCCCGGCAGGTCGGCCCAAGCGGTCTGCGTCGGAAGCGCCGTGCCAACGCCCCAGCCTGCGAGCATGCCCGCCGAGGATGCCACGCGCGCGCCCGTCATGGCGCGCACCAAGGAAGCGTCGTTGGTCTTCACGGCATTGCAGAAGTCGTTGAGGGAAAGTATTTCGAACGTCAGGAAACCGAACATGACCAGGCCGCCCGCCGCGGTCCAGCTTTGCCCGCCCAGCATGCCCAGGCAGCAGAAGCCCGCGCCCATGGCCAAAGGCGCAAGCCGGTACAGCCCGTACATGCCCTTCGCCTGCCGCGTGAGAGCGAAGACGGCGCCCACGATGCACGCGATGACGATGCAGCAGCCCGCCTGCACGAGCGGTCCGCTCGCCCCCTGCACACCTTGTCGCACCATGACGCACGAGAACAGGGCGAACAGCGCCGCGAGCGCCGCCAAGGCGCCGTAAAGCCGGTAGACGACCGGAGGCAGCGGCGTTTTGGAAGCGTCGGCGCTCGTCGCCCACGGCTCCGGCGCGTCGGAGGTCTGCGCGAACGAGCGGTAAGCCAGCACGAACGAAACCGCGGAGGCCACCGGCAACAGCACCGACGCCGCCTGCATGGCGCCCTTTCCCATGCCGTACAGCGCGAACAGGACGACCGACCCCACCGCGTAGGAAAGCGTTATCAGAAGCGCAGTCTCACCCAGGCGCAGGTAGCCGAAAAAGCTCAGCCACCCGACAAACATGCACGTGTCCGCCACGCCGACGAAAAGCGCCGCGGCGGCGACCATGCCCGCGTTCTGCGCAAGCCCCAGCGCCGCGACGCCGGCGATGCCGAACACGGCGGACAGGACGGCCAAGACCCAGACTCCCCGCGTGGTAGCCAGCTGCCGCGCGACGCCGCCGACAACGACGAGGGCGAGCAGCCGGAAGCAAAGCTCCCAAAGCTCGAACGGCGTGCCGCCGGGACCCGTCAGCTGCCCGAACAAAGGCGAGGGCGAGACCGCCACCAAAAACAGCCACGCCCAGAAAAATCCGAATCCCAGCATGCGGACTGAAAACAGCTTGCTCGTGCGCAGCATGCCGACCCTCCATGTATCGAAATGCCTCTCCCTTTGCGATGCGCCGACCTTCCATCGGCGCCGTAACAAGTATAGGCCTCTCACCGGCTTCACGCATAGGCCTCTCACCGGCTTCACGCGAACCTTCTCGCTTGACGTTCGTCAAGGTACGCCTCTTACCAGGCGTTTCGCAAAAATCGACGTTTTGGTGGACCCTCTCGGCGACGGTTTCGACGCTTCGCCTATACCGCCCGGGCGCCGCGGCGCGTAGCCTGCGTGCCAGCAAGAGGAAACGAGAGGAGGATGAAATGGAAAGAACCCCGGGAGAGGCGGCGGAGGCTTCCCTGCCGCTGGACGACGCGGCGTCCGCATGCACTGCGGCGTGCGCGGAGACAGCGCAGACGGTCGACGAGCCGACGGAGGAACCGACCTTCGAAGAGCGCGTCGCGCGCGTTCGCAAGACCCTGCACAGCAGAGGCTCCTTCACCGAAATCATGCGCAAGACGCTCGTGTTCTGCGAGACGCGCCGGAGCATCGAGGACGTGGAGCAGGAAATGGCGACGTACCCGGAATTCCGCTACGTGGACCAAAGCCAGCGCAACATCGTCGCACACCTCGTGAACGCCGACGGGCTCGACCGCTTCGAACTCGACCAGGACGGCAACGAGGTCACGCCCGAGATGACGGAAGGCTTGAGCGAGGACGAGGCGGACGAGCTCGTCTGCTCCTACGCCCTGCAGACCACTGACGCCGGAAAGGCCGCGGCCAACGAGCTGGAGCCGAAAAAGCGCCTGAACGCGCTGCTCGACTCCATCGCCGCGCGCGGAGGCGCCTACCTGGACCTGCTGGAATTCTGCCGCGAACCCCGCACCTACCAAGCGGTCGCAGACGCCATGAAGGCGAAAGGGCTCGGTCTGAAGTCGACCAACGCCCTGTCCAGCCTTCCCGTCTACCCCAGCGCCCTGCTGGCGAAGCTGGAATCGACCGGCGGCCTGGTGTGGGACGAGGGATGGAAGCTCACGAGCGCGGGAGCGGCAGCGCTCAAGGCCGCCGGACGCACCGTCTGACGGACCGCACGCGCCGTCCTGGCGCGAAAGAACCGAAACCGCCGAAGAAAGGACGAGAACACATGGAAGACAAGGAGAGGACGCCGCGCGCATCCATGACGCGCCGCAGCTTCGCCAAGCTTTCGGCGCTGGCAGGCGCGGCCGGAGCGGTCGGGCTTGCCGCCCACGGCTCCCTGACCGAGACCGACCAGGCGTTCGCCCAGTCGGGCGTGGAGCGCGTCAAGCACCACACCGTGTGCCACAATTGCTACAACAACTGCCCGTGCTGGGTGTACACCGAGGACGGCGTGGCAGTGAAGATCGAGGGCGACGAGAACGGCACGCTCAGCAAGGGCGCGCTGTGCACGAAGTGCCTGAACCAACTGCACCTGGTCTACAGCCCGCGCCACGTGCTGCACCCCATGAAGCGCGTGGGCGAACGCGGCACGAACGAGTGGGAGGCCATCAGCTGGGACGAGGCGCTCGACCTGGCCGCCGAGCAGATGGCCATCGCCGTGAAGAAGTACGGCATGTACTCCATCATGGTGGGCGCCGGCGGCGGCGGAACCTACGGCAACGTGTTCCAGCGCGTCACGCAGGACGCCCTGGGCGCGCCAGTGTGCATTTCCGCCGGCGGCTGTCAGTGCTACCTGCCCGCCGACTGCGCGGGCCAGTGGATGCGCGGCGGCTCGAACAACCGCCACGAGGGCAACAACGCCCGCGAGATGTGGAACGCGTGGAACCCCACTATGGAGGCCGTGGTCCTCTGGGGCGCGCAGACTTCCGCGTCCGGCGCCGCCTACGCCGCCCGTGCGAACGCCGACATGCGCGAGCGCGGCATCAAGACCATCGTCGTCGACCCCTACTTCACCGAAGAGGCGGCGAAGGCCGACATCTGGCTGCCCGTGCGTCCCATGTCCGACATCGCCATGCTGCTGGGCTGGTTCAACTACATCATCTCGAACAACCTCTACGACGAGGAATTCTGCAAGTACTGGACCAACTACCCCTTCCTCATCAACCCGGAAACGCGCCTGCCCTGGCGCGCCGAGGAAGTCTGGCCCGACTACGTGAACCCCTCGGCCGACCCCAACGGCGTCTACGACACCCCGGCGTTCGTGTGCTTCGACGCGCGCACCAACTCCATCCAGCCCTTCCCCTTCACGCTGCCTGAGAACTCGCCAGTCGACCCGGTCGTCTTCACCACCGCGGTGGTGAACGGCGTGGAGTGCCCCACCGGCGGCCAGATTCAGTGGCAGGAAGCGGAACCTTGGACGCTGGAAAAGACCGCCGAGGTCACCTGGGTCGACGCCGACCGCATCGAAGAGGCCGTGAAGCTGTACGCCACCACGAAAAGCGGCATCGGCACCGGCCAGTTCGCCGACATGAGCGAGCTTTCCTCCAACTTCATCTTCGGCACCATGGCGCTTGACATGCTGTGCGGCAAGGTGGACAAGCCCGGCGTGGTGCTGACCGAACAGAAGCCCGAGTCGCGCTGGACGCACCGTCCCACCCAGTTCTGGTGCACCCGCCCCTACCAGGAGACCTTCGGAGTCGGCTGGACCGTGGGCCTGACCCTCGAAGAAAACACGCGCCGTTCGCAGGCCGCGGTGGACGCCTGGAACGCGAAGGGCGTCGACGGCGAGAAGAAGCGCCAAGACTTCGTGGACTACCAGCGTGCGCGCCTGGGCTCCGACCGCCACAAGGCGGTCCACCAGTGGCAGCTCAACGAGCTCGCCCCTGTGCGCGAGGCGCTGCTGACCGGCGAGCCGTACAAGATCTCCGTGCGCTGGGAGCAGGTGGGCAACAAGTACTGCACCATGAGCAATGGCGAGGAATGGAATCAGGCCTACGCGACGCTCGACTACTGCATCCAGCAGTACCCCATGATGACCTCCACCACCTTCGAAGACGTGGACCTGTTCCTGCCCCTGCAGGAATGGCTGGAGTTCGAGCACGGCTCTGAGATGGTGACGCAGTTCAACCAGACCTTCATGCGCAAGCAGATCGTGCACCTGGGCGAGACTGCCGACCCGTTCATCGTGGCCACGCAGCTGGTCGACCGCCTGTGCGAGAAGCTGGGCGGCGACGACCAGATCCTCGACCGCGACTTCCAGTTCAACGGCACCTACCGCACGAAGGAGGACATCTACCCTGAGTGGGCGAAGGCCTTCGGCGTGGACGACTGGGAAGAGGCCGTGCAGCATTCCGAGGACCACACGGTCACGGTGCCTATCGAGGACCTGTACCAGTACTACCAGTATCTGGACATTGTCGACGACGGCCTGCCCGCCGGGTTCGCCACGCTTTCGCGCAAGTGCGAGCCGTACGTGACCATGGCGGTGCTCAACGGCCGCTACGGCTTCCCGTACATGTTCCCCTTCACGCAGGACAGCCCAGACGACTACGACACCGAGTACGACGCCGTCTGCACCTACAAGGAGCAGAGCGAGAACATGCTGGACGACGACCCGGACTACCCGTTCTACCTCACGACCGGCCGCGTGGCGCACTACCACCACACCACGCTGCGCAACGCACCGTACAGCCGCGAGCTCATGCCCGTGCCGGACTGCCGCATCAATCCGCGCGACGCCGAGAAGCTGGGCATCGAGCACGGCGACTGGGTGCGCCTGTGGTCCCGCCGTGGCGAAACGCGCGGCCGCGCGTACCTGACCGAGGGCGTGCGCCCCGGCGTCGTCATGATGGAACGCTTCTACTTCCCCGAAAGCTACGACGAGACGCAGAAGAACCCATCGGGCGGCTGGCGCCAGTGCAACGTCAACCTGATGGCGCGCGACGACGTCGTCAACCCCAACTTCGCCTCCGCGTCCTGGCGCGGCTACCGCATCAACATCGAGAAGTCCGAGAAGCCTGAGGGCATCTGGGTGGAGCCGGAAGAGTTCCAGCCCTTCATGCCCACGCTCCAAAGCGAGCCCAATACCGAGGAGGTGTTCCACCGTGCCTAAAAAATGCCTGGTCATCAACCTTGACCGCTGCACTGGGTGCGACAGCTGCATCGTCAGCTGCAAGTTCGAGAACTCGCTGCCGCTCGGCGTGTACTACAACCGCGTGCTGGCGGTGGGCCCCACGGGCACCTACCCCGACATCGAGCGCTACAACCTGCCGGTCCAGTGCCAGCAGTGCGAGCATCCCCGCTGCATCGAGGTGTGCCCCACCGGCGCGAGCTACCGCGACACCGAGACGGGCGTGGTGTTGGTGAACCGCGACGACTGCATCGGCTGCCGCTACTGCATGTACGCCTGCCCGTACGGCGTGCGCTCGTTCGACAAGGAGGCGGGCGTGGTCGGCAAGTGCACCCTGTGCAGCCAGCTGACCGCCGACGGCTACTCCAAGCCGGCCTGCGTCCACAACTGCCCGGGAGGCGCGCGCTTCTACGGCGATCTGGAAGACCCGGAGTCCGACGTCTCCAAGGAGCTCGCGAAGTACGACGACGAGTGCATCCACCAGCTGCCCGCCCCCGACGGCGAGGCGCCGCTCACGCGCTATATCCTCTCGCCGAAGTACGCCTCCTGGAAGGAGAACCTGTAATGGAAGAGATCATCCAATGGCCTTTGGTCCTGTTCTCCTTGCTCGCCGGCGCCGGCGGCTGCGCGTTCGCGTTCGCAGGCGCCTCTGAGTTCGTCGGCGGCACGAAGCGCGCCCGGTTCGTCGTGGGCGTCGTCTCGCTCGTGCTCGTCGTGGTCGGCGGCCTGTTCTCGGTACTGCACCTTGCCTCCCCGCAGCACGTCATGGCCGCCGTGCGCCATGTGTTCTCGTTCTCGGGCGTTTCCGTCGAGCTCATGGTGTTGGGCCTGGTCGTCGTGGTCGGCGTGGCCTACCTGGTGCTTTCCAAGCGCAGCGGCGTCGACGGCGCGCGCAAGGGCTTTGCTGTCGCCGGCATCGTGCTGGGCCTCTTGCTGGCGTTTGTGACGGGCCATGGCTACGTCATCAGCGCGAAGGCCGCCTGGTTCACCGAGATACTGCCCATCGCGTACCTGGGCACCTCGCTTGCCGCTGGCGCCCTGCTGTTCCTGCTGGTCAGCCTGGCCGCCGACAAGGAGTTTTCCGCGAAGCCGTGGGGCGTGCCCGTGCTCGCGGCGTCCATCGTTGGCGCGGTGACCATCGTGGCCTACCTGGCCTACCTGCAGTCGGCAGGCTTCGACGTCGCCTCCCAGGCGCTCGTAACAGGTTTGGCCGTTGTCTGCGGCATCGTGGTCGCCATCGGGTGCTCCATCGCCATCCTGCGCTGCGCCGCGGGCGGCAACCGCCAAACCTTGACCGTGCTCGCGGCGGTCGGCTTCGTCGGCGCGCTGGCGGGCGGCCTGGCGGTCCGCTTGCTCATGTGGCTCTTCTCCGAAGGCTTCATGGAGCTCTTCGAGGCCGCGCGCGTCGTGCTCAACTGCTAGACCTCTCCACTATTTTCCCCTCCTCTCTTGCCGGGCGCGCCTTCGCGTGCCCGGCGCATTTTCCAACTTTTTGTCCGTAGAACGGAGCCTTCGATGAATCACGCGACAGAACTTCAAACGGCCATGGAAGAGCGGCGCTCGCTGTACTCGCTGGTATCGCTGCTTTTCGCGGCTCCCTTGACCCAGGAGCAGATCGACCGGCTGGGCGACGCGGGGCTTTCCGAGCGAGAGGACGTCTCCCACGGCCTTGCCGTCATGGGAAAGTGCCTGCGCAAGCACGATGCCGACACACGCCAGGCGCTCGCCGTGGACTACACGGGGACGTTCTACGGCGTGCGGACGACCGGCGGGCGCGCTGCCCTGCCCTACGAGTCTGCGCACGACGCGGAAGGCGGCGAGCAGATGTTCATGGGCAAAGCCCGCGCCCGCGTCTACAACGTGTTCAAGAAGCACGCGCTGCGCCTTGGCCAGAGCCTGAACCTTCCGGAAGACCATCTGAGCTTCGAGTGCGACTTCATGGCCGTCCTGGCCGAGCGCACGAAGGAGCGCCTGGCGGAAGGCGACGACGCCGAGGCGCTGCGCCTGCTGACCACGCAGCGCTCCTTCCTCACCCACCACATCGCAAGCTGGTATCCGCGCTTCGCGCAGCTGGCGCTTTCCCTTTCGAAAGAGCGCTTCTACCACGGCGCGCTCGAGTTCGCGCAGGATTTCTTCGCGCTGGACGCCGACCTGCTGGACGACGCCATCGCGGCCGTCGAGGATGAGACCGGCCTGCGCGCCGAGGACGTCGCTCTCGACATGGAGTGGCTGGAAACGCCCCCGCGCGACGACGAGGCCGACGACGAGGCCGACCGCGCGGGCGACGAAGCGTGGAAGGTGGCGTCGTGCTAATGGAAGGAATCACCCGCAGGACGCTGCTGGAAGGCGGCGCCGGCATCGTGCTGCTCGCCGCGCTGGGCGGCGGGGCGCGCGCTTTGGCGGGCGACGCGGAGCTGCTGCGTCCCCCCGGCGGCCAGGACGACGCCCGCTTCTTCGGCAACTGCGTCCGCTGCAACCGCTGCGTCGGCGCCTGCCCGACGCGCGCCATCGGCTACGCCACCGTCGAGGACGGCGTGCTCAACGTGCGCCAGCCCGTCATGCGTTTCCGCATCGGCTGGTGCGACATGTGCGGCGGCGACCCCCGTTGCATTGCCGCCTGCCCGACCGGCGCGCTCGCGCCCTTCGACCCCGAGGCCGACAAGATTGGCGTCGCCGTCGTCGACGAGGGCGAATGCGAGCTTTTCGGCGTGTCCGGCCACTGCAGCGCCCCGTGCGTGGACGCGTGCGAATGGGACGCCCTGCGCATTAACGAGCAAGGGCGCCTGGTCGTGGACGAAGAACGCTGCAACGGCTGCGGCGCGTGCGAGAACGTGTGCGTCTCCGGCTCGTACGGCGGCTACGCGGCCTCCGGCAAACGCGGCGTGAACATCAAGCCCTGGAAAGGCGGCGACGGACGATGACGAAGCCGGTGAAGAAACGCTCGAAGATGACGATCGCACGGCGCGTCGTCGTGGCGGCGGCGTTCATCGCCTGCGTCGTGGGCGTGCTGGCCTTCGGCGGCGCGGGAAGCTACTGCAGCTTCGGTGTGGACGCCATCGCGACCATCTGCCCTCTGGGCTCGCTCGAGGCGCTCTTCGGCGCGTGGGCCGTGGCGCCGCGCGCGCTCATCGTGCTTGCCGTCGTGGCGGTGCTCGGCGTGGTGTTCGGAAAGGCGTTCTGTTCGTGGGCCTGCCCCGTTCCCCCGCTCGACCGCTTCCTGCGCACGAAGAAAAGCCGCCGCAAGGACGTCGACGAGCGGCATCAGGCGGCGGCGGAGTCGCTCGAGCGCTGGCACGCGTGCAGCTCGTGCGGCGCTTGCAGCAGCCACTGCGCCAGCGCCGACGGCGTGCAGGCTGCGGACGGCGAAAACGCCTCCTCGGGCGCCAAGGACGCCGCCGTGGCGCCCGAGGAGGCGGACGGCCAGGAAACCGGCGTCGAGAAAGCTCTCGCGGGCAAACGGCGCTTCCGCCTGGATTCGCGCCATCTGGTGCTCGCCGGCTCGCTCGTTTCGGCGGCGGCGTGCGGGTTTCCCGTGTTCTGCCTGGTGTGCCCCATCGGCCTTACCATCGCCTCGGTGATAGCCCTGTACCGCTTCGTCGGGTTCAACGAGCTCACTCTCAGCCTGGTCGTGTTCCCCGCCGTCATCGTACTCGAGCTCGTGGTGCTGCGGAAATGGTGCCACCGCTTTTGCCCGGTGGGAGCCCTGCTTTCGCTCATCTCGTCGTTCGGCAGCAAAATGACGCGCCCGCGCGTCGACCACGACCGCTGCCTGCGGGCGGAAAGCGAGCCGTGCACAGCGTGTGCTTCCGTGTGCCCGGAGCACATTGACCCGGTGGCAGACCTCGGACGCCGTCCTCTTTCCGAGTGCACGCGCTGCGGCCGCTGCGCCGACGCGTGCCCGCACGACGCCATCTCCTTCACGAAACGTGGCCTGGCGCTTCGTCGGAACGAAAGCGCCCGGAAAGCCGCCGACGCCTAGGCGGCGTGCCCCGAACCGGAATGGCGCCGTCACCTGCGGCGCTATTCCGCATTTTCCGCCGTCCTAACCGAATACCCCGCCCCGAAGTCGTCGATGTCCGTGTCGTAGAAACCCTGCCTCGCGACCACGATCTTCTCGTGGTTGTCTCGTATCGACTTCAGAGGGGCAATCTCTCGCTCCCTGGTCTCGCTTGCAAGCATCTCGTCGGTCGCCTGCACGTAGAGCGCGCACCCATCCTTCGTCGCAATTGAAGTCGACCCTCATCGCATTGACCGCATCCTGCCAGCCCTCGATTCTCTGGGGCTCGTCTATGAAAACGTAGGTGCGGCCCTTATCCGACAGGTGCCCGCGAACGTAATCATAGAGCTGGTCCTCCGTCTTGATGCCTGCACTCTTGCTTTCTAGGTTGACGCTCGCAAAGCCGCGGCCGGCGACTCCTTCGGACTCGATGGTCATCCTGATAAGGTCGAGAAGGCCAGCAAGAGACTCCGGAAAAGAAAAGCCCTATCCCGTCTTCGAGCTTGCTCGCTTCTCGGCGAGCCGCTCTCGGACAGGATAGGGCGTCAATGGCGATTCTCGAACGCTAGGAGCACGCGAGCTCTCGCCCGTTACGGGTGCTCAGCGCACGGCAGAGACGTTTACCCGAGCCACTTGGTAGCGAGCTTCTCGACGGTGCCATCGTCCTGAAGCTTCTTGATGGCCTCGTTGATGGCCTTGGTGAGCTCCGGGTTGTCCTTGTTCACGGCAATGGCGTACTCTTCGCCGGTCGCAACCTCGAGGACGACCTGGGCGTCGCTGTAGGCCTCGGAGAGCATCTTCTTCACGACGGCGGCGTTGGTGCACACGGCAGTCGCCTGGCCAGCCTGCATAGCGGCGAAGCTATCGGTGGAGTTGCCATAGGGCTGGATGGTCGCGTTCGGGAAGTTCTCGCGGCAGTAGGTCTCACCGGTGGTACCGGACTGCACGGCGATGATGACGCCGGCCTTGTTCAGCTCTTCCTTGGCGTTGTCCTTGGTGATCGCGCCGTCCTTCATAACGGCAACAGCCTGGTCATCAACGTAGTAGGTGTCGGTGAAGTCGGCAAGCTCCTCACGCTCGGGCTCGACGGTCATGCCAGCAAGCACGACGTCGAACTTGCCGCCCGCGGCAAGGCCGGTGAGCAGCGAGTCGAACTGGTTGTTGACGACTTCGAACTTGAGGCCGAGCTCGTCGGCAACAGCCTTGCACAGATCGACATCGAAGCCGACAGCCTCACCGTTCTCGAGGTTCTCGAACGGAGGATAGTCGGCGGAGGTGCCCATCGTGAGCGTGCCATCCTTGACAAGCGTGTAGCTCGTATCGGCCTTGGCGGAATCGTCCTTCTTGGTGTCGTTGCCCGCGGTGCTGTTCGAGGAGCATCCGAACAGGGCAAGCGAAGCGGCGAGCACGCCAGCGGCGAGCACCACACCCAGCTTCTTCATTTTCATCTTCCTTCCCCTTTCCATATTAAAAGCAAGATGAGATATCTCGTTCACTATAAAGGCTTGCAAAGGCTTTGTCGAACAAGAAAAGGCCAGATGCTGTTACATCTTTGTTACAGGCGTGAATAATCGGGGTGCGGCGCCGCTGTGCGCAAACCGTCACACGCTCACCGTGAACCCGCCGCATGACCATCTGGACCCGGCCCCTCGCCCAAAGCCCGCTCGACCTTACTCGAAGTGCTCGACGGCGGTCTTCAGATTCTCGATAATGCCGATCTGCTGCGGGCACATCGACTCGCACAGGCCGCACTCGATGCAATCGGAGGCGCGACCGGGCTTCGCCTGCCAGCTGTACAAGTCGCTCACGAACTTGTTGTTCTCGACCTGCGCCTCGAGGTTCAAAAGCCCCATGATCTCGGGGATGGCGACTTCCTGCGGGCACCCCTTCACGCAATAACGGCAGTTCGTGCAAGGAATCGCCGCAATCGACTCGAGGATTTCGCGCGTCTGGGCAAGCGCCTCGGTTTCCGCCGGGGAAAACGGCTCGTTCACCTTGAAATCAGCGATGTTTTGGCGAACCTGGTCGATCGTCGACATGCCAGAGAGCACCGTGAGCACGCCCGGCAGGTTGTAGCAGAAGCGATATGCCCAGGACGCGAGGCTTTTCTCGGGGCTGCAGGCAACCAGCGGCGCTGCGACGCGATCGGCCAGGTTGACGAGCATCCCCCCGCGGGCAGGCTCCATGATGATGACGGGGACATCGTGCTCGGCAGCCACTTCCATGCAGCGGCGCGATTGCGCGACCGGGCTTTCCCAATCGAGGTAGTTCACCTGCAGCTGCACGAACTCCATCTCGGGGTGGTCGGTAAGTACGCGATCGAGCGTCTCGGGGCCGTCGTGCATGGAGAAGCCGACGTGGCGGATCAGGCCGTCCTGCTTGGCCTTCTGCGCGAAGTCCCACATCCCCCAATCGTCGAAGACCTTCGTGCGCTTTCCGCCCACGTTGTGGAGCAGGTAGAAATCGATGTAGTCGGTTCCCAGCCGCTCAAGCGACGTGGGCAGATTCGACTTCGCCGTCTTCTCGTCGGGGCACGCCCAGGCGAGGCATTTCGTGGCGATGGTGTAGGACTCGCGCGGGTGGCGCGCGACGAGCGCTTCCCCGAGAGCCTTCTCGGATGCGCCGTTGTGGTAGACGAACGCGGTGTCAAAGTAGTTCCCGCCGCCGGCCAAGTAGGTATCGACCATCTGCTTGACGTGCTCGATGTCGATTGCGGTGGGATCCTTCGGGTCGGTCTGCGGCAAGCGCATGCAGCCGAAGCCGAGCTTCGACACGCGCGCGAAATCTGAGTTCATGGGTGCTCCTCTCTCTGGAATGCACCCATGATAAAACCTCAAGCTTGCTTCAAGTCAAGAAAAACCGCGAGAACGCGGCGGCCGCGCGGAGAAATGCCCCTGCTATTCGGAGTCGAGCGCTCGCGCGAGAATCTGCATGCGCGCTTCGACGTCTTCGATAATGCGGCTGCAATCCTTCAGCTCGCCGTAGGAATCGATGCCCTCGATCTCGCGCTTCGCCTTGTACTTCAGGTCGTGCTCGAGACTTGCCCAGAAGTCCATGGCGACGGTGCGCAGCTGAATCTCGACCGGCACCATCTGCTTGGAATCGAGGAAGTACACGGGAATGCGGACGATCACGTGCAAGCTGCGATACCCGTTGGGCTTGGGGTTGGCGATATAGTCTTTAACCGTGACGATTTCCAGATCGTCCTGGCGCTGCAACAGGTCGAACAGGTTGTACACGTCGCTGATATAGGAGCAGATCACGCGGATGCCCGCGATGTCCATGATGTACTTCTCGATGTTCTCGAGCGTGCGCTCCTTGCCGTAGCGGCCAATCTTCTCGATGATGCTCTCGGGAGTCTTCACGCGCGATTCGACGTGATGGATGGGCGTGCGGTCTTTCCGCAGGTTCAGGTCCTGGTCGAGAATCTCGAAGCGGACGACCATCTCGCGCAGCGCGGCGCGGTAACGCTGGCTCAGCTCGCGAAGCTTCGCTCCCGCCTCGCGCACGAACTCGATATCCTCATCCGACATGTCCTTGCCGATTGTAAGCGACCACGTGTCCCTATGGTCCTGCTCGCTCAAAAGCTGCGCAGCGCTCGTCATCTTATCTCCCCTTCACTTCGCCCCAGAGCTCGTTTTGCTCCGAGGTCGAGAAATCTTGCATACGTTTCCCCTGTTCGGAGGCTATTTCCTCCATCGCTGCCCAGCGGGCGCGGAACTTCGCGTTCGAGGCGCGAAGGGCGCTTTCGGCATCGATCCCCATGCGCCTGCCCACGTTGACCAGGGCGAAAAGCACATCGCCGAACTCCATCTCCGCCGCCTCGGCACGACGAGCCGCCTCCTCTTCGCCAAGGCCGAACTCACCCGCCACCGAGGTGTCGATCTTGCCGTTTGCGGCATGCGGGGCAGCGGCGTACGCCTCGATGAGCTCGGCTTTCTCCTCGGCGACCTTGTCCCACACGTCCTCGATGGAGTCCCATTCGAAGCCTACGGCAGCAGCCTTGCGGGAAATCTTCTGCGCCTCCATGAGCGCGGGGAAGGTACGCGGCACGCCGTCGAGCAGGCCCTCGGGTTCGCTCGCACCCGAGCCGTCGGCGCCGCCTGTCGCCTGCCGCTCCGCAAGTTTCACCTGATCCCACACGTCAAGCACCTCGCTCGCGTTGGAGGCCTCGACGCTGCCGAACACATGCGGATGGCGGCGCACCATCTTGGCGTTAACGTCGGCACACACGTCGTCGATTGTGAACTCCCCCGCATCGGCGGCGATCTGGCTTTGGAGCACCACTTGCAAAAGCACGTCGCCAAGCTCTTCACGCAGGTGGGCGACGTCCTCTTCCTCGATCGCGCAAACGGCCTCGTAGGCTTCCTCTATCATGTTGTGGGAGATTGATACGTGCGTCTGCTCGCGATCCCATGGACAGCCGTCCAGGGCCCTGAGGGCCGAAATCGTGGCGACGAACTGGTTGAACGATGGATGATCGGCCGGATTTCCGTATCGGTCGAGCGCGCCGTCGGGTGCCTGGACGCCCGATTCGGCGGCATTGTCTTCGTGTGACACTGTTCCCCTTTTCCTTCTTTGGGAATACGAGTATACCCGCATTCCCGACGCAATCCCATACCGTCACCGATTCCGTTGACGAATCGCTAAACCGCCCAAGAACCCGCACGCGTCCGCGCCGGCCCAAGCCCGAGCGCGAGGCGCTATACTACGAAGACCGACCATGAGGAAAGCGACTCTATGATAGAACCAACACGTGCAGCATTCCTGCTGATAGACATGCAAAACGGCTTCATCGACCCAACGAGCGCCCTGTGCGTTGCGGGTGCTGCGGACACGGTGCCCGCCTGTGCCCACGCTCTCGATTTCGCGCGCTCGATCGGGATAAGCATCTTCCATATCCGCCGCATCTACAGCGCCGACGGTGCGAACGTGGAACCCGTGCGCTATCGGCAATGGCGCGACGGAGGGCGCCCGCTTTCCCCCGCAAGTGAGGACGAGAGCTCGCTCAACTGGCCTGACATGCTGACGCCCGCGGACGGCGACCGCGTGATGGTGAAGCCGCGCTTCTCAGCGTTCTTCGACACGCAGCTCGACGACGTGCTCTCGCGCGAGGGCATAAACACCGTGGTGCTCGCGGGCACCACGACTCCGAACTGCGTGCGCTCGACCTGCTACGACGCACTTTCCCTGAACTACAACGTCGTCGTCTTGGAAGACGCCACCTCCTCGCGCACGCCCGAGGTTCAGCGCGCGAACATCGAGGACATGGCCTATATCGGCGCGCACATCATGAGCGTGGCTGAATTCCTCGAGCAGGGGCTCTCCCAGGTGCAGGACATCGCAGGCGACACGGCGCGCGCGATCGAAGCGGAGTACTACGCAACCGACCAGGCGGCAGATCAAGCCGACCGAACGACGGGCGCAGCCGCACCTTGCAACGCCCCCACATCGGGTCACCATCCCCGCACGCTCGGTTCCCGCACGTTGGCGCCGACGGGCACGACCGCGCCGCCCGCAACGCGCACTTCGACCGATGCAAGCGAACTTCCCGCAATGCGCGCTCCGAAGGGGATTTAGGCCATCATGATTGTGAGAATCGACACGCTTGAAGACGAGCGCCTTGACGCCTATGCACGGCTCACCGAAGCACAGTTGCGCAACAAGCTCGAACCCGAGAAGGGCATCTTCATCGCCGAGTCGGGCAAAGTGATCGAGCGCGCCCTCGAAGGGGGAATGCAACCGTTGTCGCTGCTCATGGAGGAGAAATGGATGCCCTCCATGGCGAGCATCGTCGAGTGCATCGAGCAAGTCGACCCCACCATCCCCGTGTTTGTCGCTCCCCACGATGAGCTGCAGAAACTCTGCGGATTTGAGCTGACGCGCGGCGCCTTGGGGGCCTTTCGCCGACCGCGCCCGAAAAGCGTCGCCGAGGCATGCGAGGGAGCGCGCGTCGTCGCTGTCTTAGAAGACATCACGAACCACACCAACGTCGGGGCGATCTTCCGCTCGGCAGCAGCACTTGGGGTCGACGCCGTGCTGATCACGCCGGCATGCTACGACCCGCTCTACCGCCGAGCCGTGCGCGTGTCCATGGGCACCGTGTTCCAGATCCCTTGGACGCGCATCGAGGGATCCTGGCCGCACGACGGCGTTTCCTTGCTGCACGACCTGGGATTCAAGCTGGCTGCAATGGCGCTTTCGGACGAATCCCTTGCGCTTGACGACCCGCGCCTTGCCGCCGAGGACCGCCTCGCGATCGTGCTGGGCACCGAAGGCGACGGCCTTGCGCCCGCCACCATCGCGCAG